>Ga0210059_1002428_pt1 | contig 29160 bp, 16 predicted proteins | sample Ectturendosymbi2_FD_188042 | JGI IMG/M metagenome (GOLD analysis project Ga0210059, IMG submission 188042) | Ecteinascidia turbinata endosymbiont from Florida, USA - Sample 2 (SPAdes) (version 2) | ecosystem: Host-associated > Tunicates > Ascidians > Unclassified | place: Key West, Florida...
ACTCTCCGAAGAGCAGCTATCGAACAAAACGCGTACCTCGCGCCCGGCAATGCGCACAAAACCAGAAGCTTTCGAAAGTGAGGAAGGAACCTCATCCATCACTGAGGCAATCAAAGGTTTATTGATCATCGCAAGCGTAGTGGAAGAAACATGTGTTACCAGTAGGACTACTGCAGCAAATAAGAACGACACGAACTTCACATATCAACCACTTGCATTTAACACAAAGAAATCAGCGAAAAACTAATGAGCGCGATGTATTCACAAACCGCAGAGCTTTAAACATTAATTTTCCTTACAAGTATACCAAAGAGGTGGTTTTGAGAGACTAACAAGTATAGGCATATGCATCTTGCTGACAACACATCTTTGCTTCCAGAATATAAAATGGCCAAGTTAAAATTCTTTATTTAATTTGAAGGCAATAGCGATGTTTCAGTAGTTTGGTGTGTTTCAAAGTTTCTCAGTGTTGATGAGCAAATGTTTCCATACTTGATCATCACAGTGCCAAGACGTTGTTTATAAAAAAACTAACCTATCCGCTTTGCTTAAAAGCTTAGGGTTTTGACTTTCGACAAAAACACCCGTTTATCTTTGCAATTTTCGAAGGAAAATAAAGAAAACAAAACGGAGAAAAACCACTTAGCACCTAAGTTGTTTTTAACATCTCATAAAGAAGAAGGAATAAACCCAGGTCCGTAGCCACGGGGGATTTGGTGGGGTGATCCCCCAAACAAAGTTCCAAGCCGCCCCAAAGTGCAATATGAAACGCCATAAATCAGTGGAGTTTTTGTCAATTTTTAAATGTCAAGCTCCCCTGAACATATGTAAAGGCCCCAAATGAAAACATTCTGGCGACTGTTCTGATTAAAGCAACCAAAACCATCATTTCAGGAGATGACGTTAGAAGCAGGTCACGCATTAGTGAAAGGACCTATGAAAAATATCACGTATTAGTGCCACTTGAGGAAGTGATTCATGTTTGTCTGCGTGGTTTCTCTGATCCTGAAAGCGTTAACGTGTGTTTAGAAGTGCGGAGGTTATACTGTACTTTGTTATTTCATCATTTCACCTTCAGGCTTTGCTTACAATTTGCAGGATTGAAGATGCTTTTTTGACGCGAAATCGATTTATCAGTAAAATGCTTTGTGAGCAGATAAGGCTGCTTTGCTCTTGTGCTACTCCGTCACTTGCATGTTGATACGTGAAGTCAGAATCTTCGCAGAGTTATGAAACCACGGCATGGCAGACTGATTCCTCGATTACCCAACTTCACTTGAATTATTAAAAAAGCATGATTGTGGATGCAAAGTTCCTAGAGTAGCTTTTATTTGTCTTACGTCGTGCAGTTGCAGCGTAGCATCAGATCTTGCTCAAACATTTTATTTGTTTGGAATTTCCATACAGTTAAAATGAGATCACAAAGTATGTGACGTCATAATGAAAGTACGTTTGTACAATATCGTGACGTATGAAATATAGCATCCACATTCTGAAGCAATTGAAAGAGACCGCAGTTACGTTGCAAAGCTATGGTTTGGCGAACAGGTAATGAATACAACGATAGACTTTAAAAGAATAACAAAGTACCTGGTTCCTGCCATTGTTCCATGTTTGGAACATATGATACTTAAAAATCTACTAAACCCATGAAATCAAACAGTGTGTTGGATTAGTCACAAGACATCAAATGACAAAATGTGAGATGTTCAGCAGATCTTCATGTTCACATAATTGAGATGGTTGGTAACATCAACAACAAATGCCAGACTGGTTGTTCTCATATAAAAGAGCTCTTTCCTCAAGTGGCTTGTTTTTAGTTTTCATTAAATTAGGAACAGCGTGTTTCAAGACGATAACAGGCAACTCATAGGTTCTTTGCACGAATCAAAAGATAGATAAACATATTGGACAGGTTTACTATCTTGAGGTACTTTTTTAAGTTCACAGAGATGCAGTGCGCCACTTCAAATCATCCAATGCACCAAATTTGACGCATAGGTTGGCCAAACTGCTGGAGTATTGAAAACAGCAATACTGTCTGCAAAAATATCGAAGTAGGGACCTCTGTTTTTGATAGGATCAGCAATAGCCGTCTGGCAAAAACGATTCTTCAAAATGACTTCGCAAAGGGAATGACAAAGCGGCAGATGAAGGTTTGAGAAAAATGCTGACGCAATAAACCTATTCTCAAACAAATAAAAGGACTCTTCTTATTGAAAGTGGGAATGAGTTGATCTAATGTGATTTAGAAGAAATTGCTAGCAAGACGTAGAAGTTTCTATATACAGATAAGCTTGATTGAATAGGCTTTCAGCCAAAAATAGAACTATTCCTCATTTTTAGAGCATGAAAAACATTTACCAGGGAAGAAATTCACTTTAGTCTCCTCCCGATCCACCTCCTATTGTAGCTTGTAGGCCAGAAAGGCATTTATACCATTGCAAAAAATTTTCAGCAGAGAAAAAATGTATAGGCCTACTACATACAGTAATATAAAAGTAGATTGAAAAAACCTCGGACGCAAAAGATAGGGAAAGATAGGAAAATGTCTGACGTGTATCGCTCCCCTGGATCCATATAGTCATCCCTCCTGATTTAGTCAAGAAGTTGCTACTTGTCTGATTTCACCTGAAATGGTGAACGCACATGACGCAGTGGGAATGGACAACTTGTGTCATTTGAAAAGAGCTGGCCTGATGAATTTACTCTTTTATCTAAGTTGGTATTGACCATAGCAGTGAAGAGAAAGGTAGCAAAGTTTGGGAACAATTATGTACATGACACCAATCTCATCTTCTCGCAGTTGCTATAGGGTTACATCAATCCAGAGACATTATTATGAAAACTGTTCTCAATCATGAACGTTCACCTGTGCCACCTCCATGTTTGACAGTGAAGACAAAATTAGAATTGTGACTCCGAAATCCACGTTGAAGACAAAGCTGCAGGTGACTGCGTCCCAGCGTTTGGTTTAAAAAGCAGAGGTATAAATACTGCATGGATGTGTTATCCTTTGGCTGAATCAAAGAACTGAGGACGATGTCATCAACGGGTTTACGACGAACGTGATGAATAGTGCGGCAAGCCAGTTTTCGTAATAATGTCTCTGGACACTCGTCAGACGATTGCGCCTCATTTAAATATTACAATGCGGGTAGAGGTCGATTTTTTAAGTTTGTTGATGGTGCTCCACGCCTTCCGGCTAGAGTGCGAGAAATCGATGGAATTGACAGCTTCTTCCCATCCCTCCTGCTTCTTTTCGTCGAGCCGTGAAAATAGGGACGAGGCTGCTCTGTCAGGGACAGTCCCAACTGGGGCTCGGACGAAGCAGCGACAAAGGGTCTTGCACTCTTTGTCCCAACATGGCACATAATTCTTGCGACGCCTAAGGGGGATATATTGTTTAGCCGCAAACAATAGGCTCTCACATAGTTCCTGGTATGTCTTCTCGATGTTTGTTGTGTCCGGAAGTGGGAATCTGTCAACGGATTTTCGTGTAAGAAAGCAAAAACCCTCCCAATCATCCTTGCAAAAAATCCAGCATTTCACCGGATCGCTGTAGGCAGAAACTTTGAGCTTCTGTAGCATTATGAGGGGGAGTCGGTGTCGTGACCAAGGGAACTTCCATAGAAGACGTCTGTCAGGCGGTCGGTTGTCACTGCCGGCACTTGCAGTGGCCAGGTCCTGGTTGGTGTCGACGTTCCATCGATGAGAGGAGAAACGGGTCCTCCCTTGAGGTCTTGCAGAAGCGCGGTTGTTGACTGTTGCCCAGGAGGCCGGGTTCTCACCGTCAGGAGATGTTGTGCTGTAACCCCAGTTGACATGTTGGCAGCTGAAGTCCTCAGCATACAGACTGGTAATGTCGGGATGGCCGTAGGTGTGAGTCGCGAGCATGGAGGTTTGTAGACATTAATGATCTTATATCCTGCGATGTCTACGCACAACCAATCAGTCTCTGATTGGTCTGGATACTGGTCGACCAGTGTCCGTTCCAACCGCTCGTGAACAAACGTGGTAAGGCCTTGATTCCTGCTCAGGACTGACCTAGCTAGTGCAAAGTTGGAATCATTACAAACTAATGATTACAAACTTGTCAAAAGCTTGATGACATTTAAAATGTCCGAGGTTCGTGTTGAAGTCTGGACAAGAAGGATGGATATCAAAAAGTGACGAAGACTCCAGAGGTTAAGTCACTGTCACCTTCTAAAGAGGCATTCGAAAAGAACGCAAAGCGGCATTCAAACTGCCATTTGGAAATCAACACTCAACTCAGAACCATCAACACTAGATCCCGTCAAGTTCGGATAAGGAGACGAGCGCTGTAGATGCTTGATCCCAGTTACATTGCAATCAAATATATCATAGTTTTTCTCCACCGGAGGTCCTGGAAATTGTATGGCGTTGCTGTTCTTCGGATACACCCTAATCGAAGGTGGCTTGCAATTAAGGGCGAATTAGATTTTTTATTTCTTTTTTCATCGAAAGCTACAGACGACGCTCATCTTTTCTTGGGTACGTTTTATCGACGAAATCTTCTTTCGCATTCCATTCTCTTCAGCATCACATGCACATCCGTCAAAGGAAGAAATACGATCAACAAAAGGCAGTTATAGTGGTGTAAACATCATTGCCAGGGTTGCCAAACCCTTGAAGTCCCGCGAAAGCCACATTTTTGCAGACATTTGCAAACCCATAACTCACCAGACGATTGAGCTAGAGAACTGTTCAAACCCTCTACAGATTCAAAAGTTTTTCGCTTTGGATTTGGGGTTTTCTGGAGGTGACGTCACAATGAGGGCATGTTTTGGAAATTTGGCCGTCTTTGGCCGGCCCTGGGCCCCAACCCATTGACCCATTCTTTTGACATTCTTTTGTTAAAAACTAGGTCAAAATCCACGTCTATAGAGCCCTTGATTGACTTGCTAGCATATCTGTAGCAACAATTATGGGTAAAAAACCCAGTTTTTGGCCAAATTTCAAACTTTTTAGAAAAAGCATAAATTGCCTTTTCAGGACAAACTTTGGCCAGCCATAACACGGCAGCAGATTGAGCTAGAGAGCTGTTCAAACCCTGTAATGACTAGTGGCGTCGTGTAGTTTAGAATAAAAAAAAAAATTTCTCTATTTTTGATGGGGGATTTTGGGCCAATGGGATCATAATGGGAGTATATTTTTTGGTTAATTATATGACGTCATCATCCGATCTCACGCGCCAATGTTTTGGCTCGCAGTATTTTTATATTCTAGGCTAAAATACGAGTCTTTGGAGCCCTTAATCGAATTTCTAGCGTTTCTGGTTCAAACGTTGTGCGAAAATATTCCAAATATTGCAGGAATGTCCCAAGGGCCTTCAGGGGATTTCCCTAATTAATATTCTACCATTTTTGCCATGACGTATCTACGAGAAACGCTAGAATTTCTACCAAACCCTCTAAAACCTCGTACTATAGCTTAGAATGCATTTAAATCTTGCGGGGTTTCGCGCCGCTGATTCGGCTCGATTTTCGAACTCCCACAGGACGTTGACGTCATAGGATGTTTAGAGAAACCTGTCAAAACATGTCAAAACAACCTGTGGTTTTGTAAACATAGCCAAAAAGGCCGAAATCGCACGATGAAGATTCTTTTTTTCAGCCTAAACTACAAGTCCTTCCCCATTCAGAGCGGATTAGAATAGCTCTCTTTCTCGATCCGCTGGCGAGTTATGGCCCAATAGAAAAGGGGTATATTCCATCCCAGGTTGGGGTTTGTTGATGCAGAAATTTTCACGAATTTTTGTTTTTTTATTCATAATTTTGGCTACAGATATGCTAGAAAGTCATTCAAGGGCTGTCTCTGAAGACGTGGATTTTGGCCTAATTTCCGAAAAAAACTTGAGCCAAAATAATGGGTCAATGGGTTGGGGTCAGGGTCAGGTGAAGGTGGCCAAAAAAACGCAAAAATAACCCACTTTTGGCGTTCCACCCAGATAACCCCAAACCGAAAACGAAAAATATTTTTTTCGATTTTGACTAGAAGACCTGATGAATGTGTAGAGGGTTTGAACAGCTCTCTAGCTCATTCGCCTGGCGAGTTATAGGATTGTAAATCTCTGCAAAAAAGTGGCTATCGCGGGACTAAAAGGGTGCGCGAAACGTGCTAGTACAACGAAAATATTTTTGAGGCTTAGGTAATGTATGTTCAAGGGCGGCTTACATTAATCTTTTAACACCATTTCATGCGGCTTTTAATCAAGGGAGACTAACAACCGAATAAACACGCTACTGAGATATGGACTGTTACGACAAGAACGCGCATAGTGTTGGTGGCGCGGATTGCCGCGAAGAAATGGCCAGAGCGTTGGTCCAATGATTGCTCATTTGTGCTCGAAGCGACCGAGTTTGCGCTGATTTCGTTTTTTGGTCAAGCTGCGGGAAATCAAACAGCAGCAGTTACAATTTGAGAGGACAGCGGTAAGGAGCAAAAATTTTTCTTAATCGCTCCATTGCTGGTTTGTTTGGCTCCTGCAATTACATATTTGCACTGACCATGTATTTTGACTTTCGTGGAAGGCACTTTGTTGCAGAGTTCATTTGTGGATCGTAGTTTGATCGGCGGCGACAGCATTGATGCGCTGCATCGCACAATAAACGTCCTGGAAACTCGCGTGTTAGTGCGCTGAAGCCCTGAAAAGTAGAACTTTGCAATCTTATAACTCGCCGGGCGATTGAGCTAGAGAGCTGTTGAAACCCTCTACGGATTCAGCAAGTCTTGTAGAAAAATAGAAAAAAAAAATTTTTGTTTCGGTGGGTGCTTTTCTGGAGGTGACGTCACAAAGGGAACATGTTTTGGAAATTTTGGCCACCTTTTGCCGGCCCTGGGCCCCAACCCATTGAACCATTCTTTTGGCTCAAAGTTTTGTTGAAAACTAGGCGAAAATCCACGTCTATAGACCCCTTGATTGACTTGCTAGCATATCCGCAGCCAAAGGCATAATGTAAAATTTTCAGGAAAGGCATACATTGCCCTTTCAGGACAAACTTTGGCCAGCCATAACTCGGCAGCAGATTAAGCTATAGAGCTGTTCAAACCATGTAATGACTGGTGGCGTCGTGTAGCTTAGAATAAAAAAAATTTTCTCTATTTTTGATGGGGGATTTTTGGCCAATGGGATCATGATGGGGTCTGTTTTTTGGTTAATTATATGACATCATCATCTGATCTCACGCGGCAATATTTTGGCTCGCAGTATTTTTGGATTCTAGGCTAAAACACGTTTTTAGAGCCTTGATCAAGTTTCTAGCGTTTCTGGTTCAAAAGCTATGCCAAAAATATTCCAAATATGTCAGGAATTCCCAAGAGCCTTCATGGGATTTCCCTAATTAATATTCTACGATTTTGACCATAACTCATCAACCAGAAACGCTAAAATGTCTACCAAACCCTCTAAAACCTCGTACTATAGCCTAGAATGCATTTAAATCTTGTGGGGTTTCGAACCGCTGATTCGGCTCGATTTTCGGGATTAGAAAAAAGTGACGAATTAGGCGAATGGACGAATTCTGCAAACAGGTGAAAACTCTATCATAAAAGCTCGTATACTTCACAGTAACTCGTATACATACATAGTGCTCTTATTTGCAGATTTGCAGTAAAATGCAAGTTTATGATGTTCTGGTTGAATACAACAATTAATTCCTCTGCTCCATCTGGACTCCTTCATTTAATCAAGCAAATTTAAAATCTTTAACAAACTGCAAAGAGTTCAGGCATTCTCTCAATGCGGAGTCGGGTCGCGCTTCGCACCTCGTGTACAAATTCGATAAACAAATTGCGAGGTGCAGAAATTCTCAGATAAAAATCCATAATTTGTTTGAATTCCCACACGTACGAGCTGCTTAGACATCAAAAGCGAAACTGCAAATGACGAATTAGACGATGGCGAATTAGACGAGTTCTACTGTACATGAAAGTAGGTAGTGTACAAAAAAGTAGGTAGTATACGAAAATTGCAGGTAAAGCAAATACGTGCTAGGGAAAATTTTGTTCCACCGTATATGCTGACTGTTGCTCAAGCTCAAAATCGATTTATAAACTGTGACTAAGGCAGGTTGAACAAAAATTGAAACATCGTTTGTTCTGTCATAACGCATGTCATACAACATAGCTCAGGTTGAACCAACCAATACAGCAAATCAATTTAATCCGCTATCAACATGAGGACTTCCCTCAGTTGGAAATATGTCGCAAATGGGAGAGATTTAAGGTTTTGTACAGTTTGCTGATGGTAACAGAACCAATAAAGATTTCCGAATAATTTATTTGAAGTTAGGTGACATAAAGGCAGAGTCAACGGAATTTCAAACAAAGAAGCATTTTCTATAAATTATTTTATTGAGGCTTAGTGTGAGATAATATGAATTTCTAACGTTTGCCAAAACCTTCTTTCCTGAATAATTCATGGCTTGCAAAACCTTGATATCGCTTCAGCAGCTTGCTTTGAAAGATAAGAGCTCATGCTGTTTATGATGCATTAAAGAGCCGGATAATGCGTCTGAACGATGCTATGACGTGTTCCTGTTTCCTGTGAGAGGATATTCCCCTCTCGCTCACCAACCATCGCAGAAACCACGTGACTCTGACGTTGCAGTGACCTGCATAGTGCACATTTTGCCGTTCTAGCATTCTGTTTACTCAATTACTGCTGTTTATTCGTTGCTCTTTTTCTTCTTTTTCTACAATCTGTTTGAATTTATTCATGGATTGATCAAAGCAAAACGTTCTTATGTGCAATAACATTTTGCAGGGCTGTTTGACGTTTGACTGATTGCATTAAGAGTTTGATCGACTGATTCGCTGCAAAAAAACAAATTATTGTTGATTGGTATTCTGGGAAAATATTTTGCAATACAAAAATCAATCATAGCCATCACGTTTACTTAAATACTGCGTTATCCAAGTGATTATTCCACAAAAGGGGATAAACAAGAATCGATCAGAAAGCTTAGGAAAACAATTTCAGGTGTACGACGCATCCACAATCCAGAAAACTCATTCAAATAGGTATTAAAATAGATTATCCTTGAAGAATGCGAAGTTCTACGTGAAATCGATTTCCTACTAAGAAAATTTGCTGATCGATTCCTTGCTTGTATCATTTGTGGAAAACTCTTACTTGGATATAGATATGTACAAGTTTGAATCATTGCAAAATGATGAAAAGAGAGCACAGTCGGCGGATTTCTCAAAAGCTTATAGGAAATCCAGAGCTTTTTTTGTGCTGTGTGATAACCAATAGCCTGTTTTACTATTTGAAAGCGTAAATGGGAAAGATTATCAACAAAACCCATTAAAAGATTAATCATTTTTAAGCACAAAAAGCTGTTGCATAACAGATTGTGAACACCTTGCTAAATATTTGTTGGAATTACCGAAAAATTGAGGATCATTATGTTGGCAGACATTATTTTGTTATTCTTTCTTGCAAACACCGTTCATTCCAAGGAAGGTTAGTGTTTTTCCATTATTCCTTTGAATGCTAGCTATTTATAGTAAAATATTTGCTATCCTGTGTTTTTTTATGCAACTTCTAATTCACATTAGTAACAAATTATCACGCAGTTCCTGAATAATTTTCGAACGGGAAGTGCGCTAAGGATAACAGATATGTGCACGTAGCGCAAACAGCCAGTCACACAATGAGCACTGTTTGTGCCCTCAGTTGTTTGTTTTCCAGCACAGTGTGAAGCATTGCGCACATTCCACCCGAACTCTCAATATTGCAACATGATCTACAGCCAATGTTTGTTGTTCTGAATCACGTAACGAGACCTTCGAACACATCTGCAATTGCAACTTATAAAGTTATAGGGACTTATGAAACGAAAAAAAACTGCAAATAAAAGATTTTTAGCTTTGAAGTGGCTAGCATGTAAAGTCAACAAATCATACCTTCTAGACATTTAGTGAACACGGTATGTGACCTCTATTGTTGCCGCAGTATGAATCTTTGAAGTTTATGCGCTAACCACTCGGCTGCTTTGCCAGCAGTAGACCTTTCTCTGATTTTTTGTAGTTTTATTCTTGCTTTCTTACATTATAAAATATTAGTCAACCCATATTGATGTGGTTTTCAATGCATACATCGCTCTCAATGCGCATTGAAGTTGTACTCAATGTATACTGGTTATCAAGCACATATTAAAATTTTTTGGCGTTAAAATAATAAATACACCCCTGATCCCTGATGATTATCAATTTAATTATTAAAAAACGCACTTTCATTAGCGCTTTAAATCCTATTTTCGCCATGAAACCTCATTTTCAGTATTCCTCATTCAAAAGACACCGGCCCCTTGTCAGAGAGCACAACCCTCGTTAGGGGTCAATGCAGGAATGAAGCCAAGGCACTGGATTTATTGAAGCCTATTTCAATGTTGTGTTCAATTCATTATTTTCTAGTCACGCCAAGGCAAAAATGTGCTATCTTGACTAATGAACGCAATTTCCACATTTTGACTTAATAAATATTTAATTTGATATTTTAGGATGTAAATGATACAGTATAATGTCTGTTTGTGCTTTAGAAAGCATGCCAAATAAGCTGAACCTCAAAATTCATTTTTATTTCAGAGTAATATATGCGGACTGGAAGATGTTTAATTTCGCATAAGAACTTATACGTCTCCTAAAAAAAGTTGAAAAATCGAAAATAAAAATGAAAATTCAAACAAAACGAACTTCTAATTTGCTAGTGAAACAAAAAGTAGTCTGGATATAAACAAAGGAAAAATGTCTTTCCACATCAAACTAACCACATTTCTGTAAATTTGCAAGCTTTATAAACAAATTTCTTCGGTGTATGTTCTATCACTGCCTCTCTGAAATCTTTCAATTCCATGCAACAAATGTACATGGTCAACTGGAGATTTTGTACGTCCCAATCAAAGCTTCTTTCAGCTTCAGCAGCACATATGCTGTATACTGGGGTGTAGTAGGGCGGGAACGCGTGGGAACGGCGTTCCCGCACATTTTTCACGTTTTGCTTCAAAATGAGTTTGAAGTAAAGATGGCACGAGCCAGCACATTTGCATCCCGGCCCACCGTAATATAAAGTAAACTCAAATGCAAAGTAACAAGTTTTCAGTTCATTGTCCTTTGGACACTAAAACCATGCAGTCTTAAGGCAGAGTGGTTTTAGGTCCGCCAGGGGACCTTCATTTTTGAAAACTTATTCGTCCGTCGCCTGTAACGTGACACTAAGGCATGACAAGAGTGCACTAGGCTGCACTACACTTGCTAGCAACATACTTAATCTAAACCAGGGGTCACCAGCATAGTGCCTGCGGGCACCAGGTCGGCCGTACGGACCATGTGGGTCGCCCACGGGCCTGTTCTGACAACAGCATGAACATGATCAGTGTCTTCACTTTGATAGTATATTTAATTTTTATTATTATCGATAACATAATTTGAAGACAAATTGCGCTAATTTTTGTTTCAAAAGTCTGTGTATCAAACTGGTAGTCCTACGCATGAATCTGTACCAAGAAATAGCTCCGAGTTTTAAAGTTTAGTGACCCCTGCCCTAAACCTTAACCTAAGCCCAGAGGTGGGCAGTAGCGAGCTGCTAAAATAGCGAGCTACTGCAGCGAGCTAATTTACCAGGAGCGATAGTGGTAGCGCCGCTCTTTTTTCAAAAAAATAACTCATGCGGTAGAGAGCTAACGCACTTCGCTTTTACCGCTATTCGCTACTTTGGCGTGAGTGGTGGCCAAAGGAAAAAGTTCGCTTGAGCTTTTCCGTCCGAACACATTGGTAGTAACTGCTCTTCTCACTGTTTTGTGTTGACTTTGGACGATTTTTTTTGCGGTAATCTAGCAGCATTAGGAAAGATTTAACTCAGGTTACTTTTGACCTGAACGATCGGGTCTATTTTAGTTCGGAAAAACCAACATTATCAACAATCTTAAAGCAGTTCGGGCTTGGAAATATAAGCTACTGCTCTTCAGCGTATTTGGCTGTGTGTATAACCCATTGCAAGTTTTTGTCAAAGTTACAGAACAAGATACTGGCTTTGACGCTCGGAAAAAAAATAGCACGTGATCATATTATCACGACATTCAAGTTATTCAATTAAAGCAAAAAAAATACGGCGGCAATGACCAATTCTCAGAACATCGTGAATACGCGATGTTCGTGAATAATTCTCATGAATAATTCTCATGTTGCGAATCGTGAATAATTCTCAGGTTGTGAATGCCAACCAGTTGAGAGGCTAATATCGTGAATACGTTGGCGTGATACAGCATTGCAGTTCTGCGTAGACTGTACCAAGTTCTTCAACACACACCGTTAAATTTATCGGGAACGCAATTAAACAATTCTGATTTATTGTGAAACTGTTCCATGTAACGTGAACTTACTCGTAGATCAAAGTTATGCAAATTATTTCCAATCTTACAAATGTTGTGGTAGCATAACAGAAAATAGACGTTGGTGAAAGCAAGTCAAACGTTTACGTCAAATCCGGCTTACAAGTTTTGCAAGTATTTTTTCTAGCATGCCCAATTGGGCAAAATAGCGTTTGCAAAGAGGACCAGAATTACATTGAAAGATTTGAAATAAGTATGAGCTTTCAACATTTTAATCCTGGAGTATAAAGCAACACGCAAATCCAATCAACAATGTGCTTTGGTCACTCGCTCCGTTTTGGTGTTTGGGCATATGATGAAAGCCGTGACGGCAGCTCTTACGAAAAAAGTCGTCTCAAATGCTAAGGTCGTTCATTCAGAAGGGCGTTTTCAGGTATTGCTGCTGAAACAAAGTTTTTCTTGTAAGTATCCAGGCATCAGGTAGTGCAGTAGAAAGTCAGAGAGTCAGGACTGGATAAATTTCAGCAAAAACAAAGATGCTACATTCGCTCATTTGCAATAAAACCACAGGAGTGATGAGTGTTGTAGCTAGCATTTGTTTATGTGCAATTCAGTTTTCATTCGTTTGTCGTGTTTTCACATAATTTTCTAGAACTTATTGGAAGCATTTCGCGTTTGCCAATGCAATTTTGCAAAATAATTTTCTGACGTTTTCGAAAAATAATATGCTGCTTTCGTATCAGGGCAAACATTTTTTTTGAAATAATCTCTCACGGCGTTTTCAAAACGTTTTGCGAAAATTTCCTATCGTAGGGTAGAAACAACGTAGTAAATGTCATTCCAGCGTTTGGTTGATATGTTGATATTTTAAGTCGTGCAAAAAATCGATAAACTGCGCGGCTAAGCCTCTCGTATGCCGTTCAGTTTTGTTCTGCATTTTCATGATGGCTTTTTAAACAACTGAATAAAGACAACCTTCTCCTTTCTGCAAAGTAAAATTGGGCATGCTGACAAAAACTCATATCCCTGTACCCACCAATTCTGTCGCATGGCGAAAAGCATCTGTCGAATGAACTGACATAGTGCTTCGTCTAAATCGGTTGGTATTTTTGTCATTAGACGGTGAATTTGCTCTTTAACCGAAAGAATTTTAAGCTCATGATTTCAAAAACACTGCATTTCGCAAGAATTTCATGCCTGATAGTCATCTTTCACAAGGCACTTCACTTGGGAGACAACATTTGCGGTCGTTTCAACGCTGTTTCAACTAATATCTCTTACTAGACATACAAAAGCACAAAATCACCAATTGTTTTGCAGAACCATCTTGCAAATGTGCAGAAAAATCTGATGTGTCTCAGCAACGGCATAATGCGGCTCATAACTCGCATCAGCAAATTTTCTTTGTCTGTATTCTGTGAAAATAGGTTGTATCAGAAACGATTCTGTCCTCAAGAGTCGTTTGTTTTTTGCAAAGTGCTTTCACTTCTGTCGCTGCAACACGTTCAAACAAAAGACTGCTGTTTGTAATCTATGTAGTTGTAGCCAATTTCGTTTCGTTCAAACCAGAACGGAAACTTTCTTGTAACTTTCCTTTGTATAGAAATGTCGCTGTTTTGCTACATCACACATTCTTTTTCGTACAGGCGTACGTTTCTTTCATATAAAAATTAATTTGGGGAGACGCTATCTTTGTAAAAGTGGTCGCAGTAAGTTTTTAGTTTGAGCTTCGTGGCACGGATTGTACTAACTAAACTGAAAACAACTGCATAATTCGCTTTTTGCAATCGAAACAATTTAGTCTTATGAAAAACATATCGTGTTTGAGAACCGTCAAAAACGATATAATTTCTCCAGTTAACAATAGCGTTGTTTGTTTGCAGTGCCATTTGTATTTTTCGTAGGTACTTGCTGCACGGCCACAAGCCCAGCAACAAAAACTTTGCACCGGTGAAAAATTAAGGTTTTAGCTGAACAAATAGTGAGGTGCACAGGCTCACAGCAAGGTTGAATAAAAACGTAAGTTTGGCTGAGCTGGGGGTTTCCAAACTTTCTCTGGCCATGTACCTTCAGCATTTCGATAGATGAGCGTGTACCTCTAAAACAGTGTTTCTTAAACTTTTTATTCCATTGCCCCCCTTACACTCTCGACACATCGGTTGCTCCCCCAAGCCTGATAAAGCACATACAAGGTAGTAAATTTAAATAATTTTATTTGATGGAAGTATTAAATAGCTGAACCAAGCTATTAAATAGCTTAACTAAGCATTTGTATTGCGACGCTAATATTACGTTCAGGATTCTTGTGAAAATAATCCACACTGTAGCCGGACACACAGAAGATCCAGAGTAAAACTTAACGAATAAATAGCTTTATCTGCAAACTCCAACGCATACCATAGTAAATTAAAATTTGTAAGAAATTAACATGTCGTAACAGTAGGCTATTGAAGTTAACTCAACGATTGATTAGTGGTTGAGCGTATTTGCCCCCTTTGCGTTGTTTCCCACCTATACTCCTATGGTTTTATCGCCCCCTTGTCCCTCAAAATCACCCCCACGGGGGTGATTCCGCCCACTTTGAGAACCATTCATCTAAAATTTCTTATAAAAAAAGGCTGAGGAAGATAATAAAAATATGTTTACCAATAAACATATACAGTTACAGGCTCTAGCTATGCAGCAGGCTGCGTGAGGAATTTCCTGCTTGGTCCTGCTCCCATCTTATTGCAATGATTCAAGCTTGCACTCATCATTCAGCAATAATAGTTAAGTCACAACAGTGACCCACACCAAGCGAATCAATCGCCATTTATTGCGTTAAGGAAACTAGTTTCGTGTGTGACACAGCGTACACCGATTATTTTTACAGCTGGTGCGGGATTACGCACGTTTGCAGCCAATCCATTTAACACTTGAATTGCACTTTCAAAAGCTAGAATGTTAAAAAAGCGGTGGTTGGCCAATTTGTTCTCGATATCTAAATAGGATATCTTTACGTGCAGGCTAAAAAGCCTAAACTACATCCTATTCAAAGCTGTTGTTGTGAATAAGCTGAAACATGGAGAAGCAAGGAGCTCAGTTTGCAATACATGTAGTCAATAGTTTGTTCAGGGGCTTTCACTAAAACCAAAGATCAGCATCACCGTTTTTATAAAATCTGAAAAGATGCCTGAAAACTTCGGGGGGGTGAAAATGCCCGGTTCCCCCACCCTGGTTGTGGGCCTGATTCAACTTGCACGCGCGTAAAACCTTGTTAAAAAGAAATTTTGACCTTTTTATTGCTTGATTATTATCTTGAGTTCTATATTCGACTCCAGCGAGAAAGCAGCAATAAACGCAATTGACAAACCTACAGCAATCCACTTACAAAAGTAAATGCATTCTATGTGTGTCTGCAGTCTAAGTTCCAGTTATATGTGCATTTGCTGCAAAATGAGAAATTGCTAATCATAACGCAATCTATGGTTTGCAGATCATGGTTGTTAAAAAAAGGGGAACCCAACAAAATTGATAGTTTAAAAAACTTTTCAAGGTGAGACTGAAAATAAACCCTAATTCTGCAAAACAGCACGAATTTCAAAAATTCGCCAGAAGTAGCGGTAGCGATAGCTTGCTACTATTTTTGTTCAGTAACGAGAGGAGTAGCGCCACTTTATTTTCAGCAAATAGGGATGGCGGTAGCGACGATACTTTCAAAGTAGCGGTTGCCCACCTCTGCCTAACCCCTAATCCTAATCCAAGGGTTCAAAAACTAGGGTACATGGACATGTACCCCTGGGGATAGATTTTCCTATCTGAAAGTGTATATTTAAGGTTAGCAATAGAAGGGAAAAATTATGTTTACGTATTATTCATTTTGAAATACTCGTATTTATACATAGGTTGACATCGGTGAATATTTTCAAAATCATTATATGCCTATATTGGTAAATATATTTTTGTTATTTTCCTCGGCCTTTTTGTCATAAGAATTTTTAGGGATACATGTTCATATAACGAAAAGCTGCAGGGGTACATGGCCAGAGATGTGTGGGAATACCTGTCCTAAACCTACACCTCAGCAACACACTACAGTATAAATGAAAGTGTCTGTTGCTTTGATTGATTCATAACATGGTTCAGTGATTTGCGTGAAACAAGTGAAACAGAACATTGGCATAACGGTAAAATAGAAAGAACAGCAGCAAAAAGTTCGTTGTTAGGTTTTGAAACTTTGCAAAAAAGACAAATTTTCGGCAAGCAGAGAGCAGCGGCCCACAGCAGCCCGGAATGACGTCACCGCTAGAACAACTGTTAACGGACTGTTTCAAAACCTTTAGCGGACGCCCGAAGACTGGACTGTTAGCGGCCAGTGCCGTCTAGCGGCCAGTGCCATCTCTAGTTTGAAGCTGTTTTAAAATGACTAGTTTTTGGGTGCGTTCCCACACCTTTTTTGGTGGCACTGCATTTCTGGCTGTATACATTGTCAGACTTTACAAATTCCCTATAATTGTTTCTGTTTATGGAAGTTTACTAGCAAGTGTTATGAGCATTGATAGAAATTGATGTTATAATAGCAAGTAAAGAGGTTAAACCTGTAACAAACATAAAATCAGAATTTTCTCGACATTGTGCTGAAGCTAATTCACAAAATAGAGGACAACGTCTCATTTTTATAACAATTTCCAACATTTCAAGGGATGTGCTTCCTGAAATTCTCTGAGCTCCAATATTCGATAAGTCCGGTCATATGCCCTCCTGGGTGCTGGAGAAAAACGCACGAGTTGTGTGGAACAAATGTTTATGGAGATGGACCTGTTTGTCTGGCTGCAATACACGCTGGAATTGTATCAAGTAAAAAAATTATTCTGTTTGTTATTGTGGGTTCAGTGGAATGTTCCCATATCTGACAATGAAGGAGTACAGCATATGGTATACACAAAATAAATTGTGGTATAGTGTTGAGACGTTTGCGACATTTTCGAAAATTTCATCGATAAACACATGTAAAAATTTAAGCTGCTCCTTTGCGTTTTCTCAAATGAAAAGAGGTCAGCAACATAATTACAACTTTGATGACAACATAAGCTAAATCATAAAATAACTGGATACGCAACGCAAGAACACAAACAAACATCTGTGTCATGTTTCTTTATAATGCAGATTATGGAGGACTTGCTCACGTTTTCAAAACAAAAGGGTTTCCGTCATCACCAGGAAGTGTGCGATTCGGCGTAACGACGTCAAAGTGTGGACGAGAAGCAAGAGGCTATGCGTTTTCAAGTATGAAACCTTTAACAACCATTGCTTCGACAGCAAGTGAATGACTGCATGAATCAGCATCATACGTTCCCAGGCATGAAGCCAATGACGGCAACAGGAGTAGCCTATTACCAATCCCAATTTCAAAACGTTGCACCAAAAACTTTCAGGTTGAGCCTTCAATGAATAAGACAAAATAAGACCAGCAAAATCAACAAAACGCCATAAGGAAACTATCCTGCTCTATTTCGGTTTTAGAAAAGCTTATCAAAGCAGTATGGCTTACCAATCGTCTATGATCACTCAAACGTTGTGTATGTGGAAGTAAATTCATATCATAGCTGACCTTTACCTCAGGTTTTAGTTTCGTGTGAAAGTTGGTGATTATGAAGTTCAAACTTGTATCGAACCGTATGTAATCACCAACCTAGAGTAAAGATGCGTACACAAGGCTTGATGTTTTTCGCAGCAGCTGCTCGCGCACCAGCTTTCTGCATCCCACCTCATATTGACGAGGGATGGAAACTTCATCTCATGAACACCGCAAAATTCCCCTTCCGAGAACCCTTGCATGCTGCAAAAAATCATCTTTAGTTAGTGTCAGCCGCAGATAGCCCAGTAGCCATATATGAAATTCGTAGATTTCTGTTTTTTTTTCAATCGTGCAGTAAAACTCGAGGCGCAAATATGTCGATGGCATACATATCTCTTGAAACACAAACGTTGGCTGAAAAGAACTTCGATTAAAAGGTCTTTGCCGAAGCCACTGATTTTGCAAACATAGTATTCATTCGTGACTTCGAATTGTTATGACATGTATCCTGTACTCTGACGTTTCAATTAAGAGAATGTGGATAATAAATACTTTCAGCAATGATTTTCCAATAACTTGTCGGTAATTTAAGAATTAGTCTTGCCAAAAATTATTCTCCACAGGGAGCTAAGCAAGGAATCCTTCAGCAACTGTTTCCAATAGAAAATCAATTCTCCAAATACTACGCCTAAAAGCTATCCTGCAAACAAAGCTTACTGGTGAAAAGTTGAAGTAAGGCCAGAGAAAGCAAGCAAACTGAAGACTGAAACGTGTAAATCACAAGACAAACTGCAGCAATTAAAACTTGGAAAGTACGCCATTCCCAAATAATTGATTTCACTGGAACAATGAAACTAACTGACTGACGCCAATAATCCAACAACTCAACAGAGCTATTAATACTTGAAAACAACTCGCCACCGTGACCAAGGACGTTGGTAGAATGCGTGAGTGAGTTTGCATTCGTTACGCTAGCAACCATTCTCCAGAGTGCGCTTTTAAATGAAGTGACGGAGTCAAACAGAGGTGATCACGGTGCTGGAGTGCCGGAGTGGATTCTGGCCGGAGTCAAAGTTTTTTTCCAGAACCGGATCAGGACCCAGAGTCGGAATTTTGAATATAAACCTGACCTGGAGCAGGAATGAAATTTTCAGTTTTTACAGGGCCGGATAATAGCTTTCATTAATTTTAAACTGTCTCTGACAGGACAATTGTTAGATTAACATGCTGGTTCTATTTTGTTGCTTAAATTCTGACATGAAAAGTCAATGCGGGCTGTTCAGGATGAAGGAGGGGCCAGACTGGGGGCTCTGTCTTGGCTGAGAGCGATCGAATGTAACCTAATTGATATTGATACTGGTGTGAGGGTATGAAACCGATTGAATATGGTTTGTTTCATACGGTATGCATATTTTTTCACTTGATGGGCGCATGCAAACGCTGTGATAACTGGAGGATTTGTTTACATTATTAGATTTATGATTGTTATTTATTGCTGAATTTATGTCTTCAAAAACGTATTTAACGGGATTTTTTATAATGAAACGTAGACACGCCGGTGAAATCGAAAAATAGATCTGGATGAAAAAAATCCAGCACTAAGCGCCCTTAATCTAATTAAAAAAATTATAACCCCAGCTGTCCACTTACAAAGGAAAAGGCCACAGAAGGAACAACTAACCAACACAAACTAATGAAAAGTGCAGTGACTTAACAAGCAAAAGTAACAGTGCAGTAGGCTACAGAATGCGTAAGTGATACTGTATAACGTGCTGGCAGGAATATGTTGACACCGCTAGGCGGTTATACGTAATAGTTTGTGCGTTACGTCATTTAAAATTTCGCAACATAAACGCTTATGCTCTGATAAGTTCTGTCGTTCAAACTTCCTTGGGGGTCAACCAATCCGAACGTGAAAATAAGCTGCTTCTGCCCAAAGCACAAAGAGACAAATGAAAAAGAAACAAGCTTCGGTTCAGGTTTGAATGTAACGAGTTGAACGAGATTTGGTCCAAGTGACAACAATATAAATTAATTCTATTTTTTGGTTGCCAGTTTGCCAATGTCTATTTTGCCTCATGATTCAAAAGCTGTGCTAGGGTTATTTTGCCTTTAGTTTAGTTCAGCATGGCTAGCTAAAGTGGTTACATGATAATACTACACATTAAGAGACAAAGGGCTAGGATTTGTAGTTAGGTTAGAGATTAACCTGCAGTTGATGCAATGCAGACAAGAAGCCACTACCTTTTTGCCAGCTCTAAAACCATGGCGTAACTTGTCCGTGTTGGGAAAAGGCAAAACAGCTCCAACTATGCTTTTGCATAAAGAGGTAAAATGCTTAAAAATTTCCAAAGAGTAGCCGGAGTATAAATTTCCAACCAGCTCCGGAGCAGGAGTAAAAAAGTGACTCCGTTCACCTCTGGAGTAAACAACAAAGCCAGCACACAGGGCGGCAAAACAGGTCGGTCGCAACCACACAAAATCTTCTGATCTTCCGTCCAATATTCATTCATAAAATTATGTTCAATTTTGTGTTAATGAAACAGTTGAAAGACAATGCAATGTTGTGCCGACACAATTTTGCTTTCATCTGTAAGTAGTTAGTAACTTTGTGGAAAAATCTTGACAGGATCAACATTTTGGCTAAAATGTCATAGTCTTATCAAAAATGTTTAAGTTTAAACGCAAACTGCAGACACTTACTATAAAGTACAAATATTTCAACATGTTTTGGGAACGTCAAAATCGACAAAAAATGTGCCCTTTCAAAGTTATGTGGTAAGAACGAATGTTTTCATTAAAGCCTACCCATTTCGTAGTCTCTTAAATTTCAACGAGTGGTCCGTGGATGCACATGCCATCTTTCTCTACACCAAGGCACACACTACTCCTTTTGTGATAAAAGCTACATTGTTGGTAAGTTGCATCTACGACACACGTTAAAAGTTTTCTCCACCATATTGCGCATGACCTCACAAGTGGCTGGCCTTTACGGAAGATGGAACTTTCGGTTTTCCTTCTCACAAAAAGTCATACTTCTGCGGAGCAACATACGTCTGCTTGGAGGCGAAATGGTTGTGGAAACCCGGGACGAGTTTCATTTAAGCTGGGTTCACACTTCCTCTGCCATGCTCAGCTCCTTGCAGAACTGGGCAAACCACGATAGATACCGGTTGCGACCCAGCACTCGTGCGCAACTGTGTTGATCATCAAGCAGACTGCAACCACTTTCAAAATGGCAACCAGCGCTTTGACTTTGAAAATGTATGAAGTTGTCTAGTGTTCGCGCCAATAAAATCAATTCAAACAAACGTTTATGGCAAAACAAGGTTTTCCTGCACCCGTTCATACAGGCCGAACACGAGACTGTACAAGCCGCAAGTACCATTCCAGAATTTTTTTTCCGTGTAACCCATGGAAGAATCTAACCCTGTTTGCCTGCTTTGCTAACGTCTGTCCAAACCACTGTAAGGTTTCTCTACAGTTTGTACTGTAGATTTGTACAGTTTATACTTTATCTACAGTTTATACTTTATCTACAGTTTATACTTTATCTACAGTTTATACTTTATCTACAGTTTATACTTATTAAGTAGCACTCTGCCACCAAGGCAGCTTTTATGTGGCGATGATGATGTTAATTCATAACTGTTTCACAGTTTCCTGCAGCACTAAGGGAAACACGGAATACACCATGATGGAAGTTGAATGTCCTCGCAACTGCCTGAAGAACTATGTACACGTTGCTGATCAGAAGAATGGAGCTTATTCAGTTAACTCGTCAGTCTGTGCCGCTGCTTATCGGGAAAAGATAACAGGTACACATCACGTGGATAACAGGCGCATTGCTAAGATTCGTGCAGCAAGTTAATTTATAGTGCGCTACGTGGAGGTGTAAAATCATATCTCGAAGCGATAGCTAACCAAAATATTGCATATTGTCAACACGAAGTTAGATTCAAATATTTTTACGAATGCCACAGACATTTTCGATTTCAAATCACTGCATTCGAAAGAGACGGACGACTTTAAAAATCAATGCAGGATGTTCATTGGTGTAGGTACTCGCACTAATCTTTTTCATCAAGGATCATAGAATGTTAGATTTGCGACGACTGGCTGATCATATTTTTGAAAACGTGACTACTACATATTACTCAATCGCTCCGCTAACCTCACTTGCTGGATCTGCCCCTGGTTCATACCCTTATCGGGGACAGGACTGTCGACGCGGACACCAGTGGAGGCAAAAACTGATATAGAGACTGTCATTTCTCGCCCATCGTGGAATATTAGTGTCAAACAGGTCACCATTTCCACACATAGGGTCGCTTTGTTTAGGTCAAGCTTTTTCAGACGGACGATACCTAGAGTGGTCATGTAATTATTCAACTGAGGAGGTAGCGACTTCACATCGAAAAGGGAAGGAACGGGAAGAACTTATCGTGGGATGCGGCATTTGTTGCTATACATAGGGAAGTCTGCACGGAGTTGGCAGCGCTGGGAAAAATGACCTCTACAACTGCGCACCTGCATTTCGACAATTCAGCATTAGTCAGTATAGTTGCAACCCTCATACTGGGAGATTCCTGCAGGGTTAGTACGGTGTGGAATGACTTGTAATGCAACAGCTGAGCAGGGATTCTTTCGACTCTTTGCTCATAAAAACCGTTCCACGATCGCCATGAATACAAAGAAAATCTGTAAGCTCATAACGAAGACAAGGCGGTTAGTCACGGATAAAGTTGAAGTATTTTTGCAGACAAATGCAGCTGTACATACAAAAAATATCAGAATATACTTGTATCCTCTGTGGGTAGTTGCGAGAGGGCCGCTGATGTCGATGCTGGTGTATTTCTGCTTGAGTGGCCTTAAATCAACTTACCACGTGGCGGCTGATAGTACACTAAGCACATGTCTGGTTAATACCACCAGACCGCGGACTGGTGGTAAGTGCGTCCGCTTCGGTGCTGGTAGGTCGGGAGTTTGACTCTGGGTCGGGTCTTACCGAGGAATTGTAACTTGGTACTGCAGCCTTCTTACCAAACGCATGGTGTACGGAAGAGCTGCGGGGACATTTCGGTCTATGGCTAATTCATACAAATGCACACAATCCTCGAAAGTAACCGCACGGAAATGAAACTACAGTACCAACTAATGGGAATTATAAGGCGAAAAAAATTAAGAAAATACAATTCAGTTTATCGAAGTTATCAAGCGCAACTAAAGGGATGGAAGCACTTGATGATTTTTACACAGATCATCCATTCGTAGATTGATACATGACAACGCAGGACGAAGGACATTCTCAACATTTTTTAAAAAGGATCCGTTTTTCGACTTGATGGTTATATCAGTTGTGAAAATGCAGCTTCAAACAGATGGGTTGCGCAGAATGCTAAGATTTTATGAATGGCTAACTAAAAAATAACTGAGCACTAATTTTTTTTCTTATCTCAAAATGGCATAAACTCTTTTTTGAAAAATCCAGTTGCAAATTTTGTCGTTTAATTAATTCACAAACTCATCCTGGACATGGCAGGTGTATTGCCTCCTGAAATATCAATTGCGTATGGTTTGTGGATCCAACGTTTGCTGAATCAAAGTCCAAAGTACTTCTGAAACTGTGTATAAAGCTTTAACTTTAGCCAAAATCTAGTCGCGGTGCTCTCAAAGCAGTTAGCCTTGCTCGATCCTAGACTAGACCTAGAGTCCTAAACACAAGCATACATTCGTGTCGGAATGAACGCAAAAAGGTCAATACTGGTCTGTAAGATAAAACAGTCGTGGGGTGACGAGCGACAACGCATGACTTGTGCTTGGTTGATTGTTATCATTTGATAGCTCAGGAAAACATCCGAGTAAACAGCTGACATCATGAAGAACGGTATTGCCCCTAAAAATGCACTAGAAATAGATTCACTGAATGCCTACTTTTAATTTTCGTGATGAGAAGTTTACAAAAACTTTGATATCTGATTTGCGAAACCAATTTGTTTCGCGGCCCCAAAATTACATTTCGCGACCACAAACGGGCTCGCGCCCCATAGTTTGAGAAGCCCTGGTATAGAAAGGTATGGGTAATCATAGGCGGATCCAGGGGGGGGTTAAGGGGGCTGAAGCCCCCCTTAAATTTTTTCAGATACATTTTTTTATCGATAGTTTCAGACACAGAAACGTCCATTGGGGTGATTTTTTTGGATAACCTTTAAATAAACCATTCTTGCACAGGGATAACGACAAACTATTAAATGCAAAGCTTATTTTGCTCAATTTGGGCAGTCCGAATGTGTTTATTTCACTATCAATGAAAGTTCTAATAAACACATTTTCATACAAAAATATGGTCCCAATGTCATATAAATACGTAAGTGTTCACATGGAGTATTTAGACCTACATTACATATACCTTATATAAACGGCACGTACATAGGCGTAGCCAGGGGAGGCAGGGGGCTTTGGCCTTCCTAAATTTTTTAGAATAGGCCTATCTGGTCATTTTGTGCTTTAAGAGGCAGTTTCTCAAACACAATGCTATTGCTCGCCTAAAATCAAACATTTTGACCCACCCAAAATTTTGGGCTGGCCATGCCGCTGCGCACGTAAGTATTCAAATTCTTGTTCCATTTGAGTAAGATTGGGATCCTTGTGTACAATAGAGGAATAAATAGCAGACTCAGAACTGTTGCTGGAAAGTTTTCAATAGGTGAGCTTTGCGTTTGTGCGGAGGGCTTGATATTCTAAAAATTGACAAAACCTCCACTTGATTAATAGTGTTTCACGTTTCAATTTGGGGGGCTTGGAGTTTTGTTTGGGGGCTAAGTCCACCAAAGCCACCCCCGTGGCGACGGGACTCAGCATACTGTGGACAAAAGTTGAATAAACTGCAGATCATACTATTGTTGCCTACAAGCTTTTATGAATGAGCGCAGCTCATGTTATTACTGTAGTTAAGCGAAGGCATTAAAATTACGCTACAACGAACTTACAATGCAGTTAACAACAGGCTAGATTAGAGAGCTCAGTGACAACGTAATTCCAAAACAGCAAACTTTACAGTAAAACGTAGCCTAATTGTCAGGTAAGCTTACAATGAAGCGCGCTAGATTAGCTGTAGGCTATGCTAAAGATGACTACTGATTAGCATCAGACCTGCCAGCAGGGGTGTAGTGGGGTGGGAACGGCGTTCCCACAACTTTTTGCTCTAGTAACGTTACTTGAAGATTTTCATTTCAATTTCTACGTGTAGCGCCTGGAGAAGCATAAATGAATAAATGACAATTTTTTCTCGTGTATAGCACCGTAGCGCTAAAGTGAAACGGGAAGATGAAGTGTGGAAATTCTTGTAGGCGAATCAGTCTTCCTTTATGTTTGGTGTGGGAACGGCGTTCCCACACCTCTTTTTTAGCAATACATTCCTGGCTGCCAGCAACGATTTTTGGACAAAAGTTCAGCTCAGCACGAAACCAGATGCTTTTTATCGACCAACATTCTGTTGTCTCTAATAATTTTTTTCAACCTACTGTACAGTATTTCTAAAATTGCGTTACCGCGATATAGTCGCGTTTCGTACAGAAAAATTGAATGGGTGAGAATTTGGTCATTGACTCACTACAAACTTCACGTTTCCCGCTGTGAAGTGGAAAAATATTGTCTGATCATTTTCAATACCCTTGTGATGCAATTAACACCTTCCAGGGCAAAGTGCCAGCATAATTTTTGCTTTCGAGTTTTTAGGTATGTTTTCTCTACGCGTACCCCAAGCAGTTTTCGGGGGGAGGAAAAGTTGTGCTTGTTTTCGAAATAATATACCTTTTTTCGACATTCAAGATATTTTCTATGGTCAAACGACTTCAACAATCAACAGCATTTTATTATAAACATTTTGTGATTGATAGTTTGCCACTGATGGGCAGGTATTTTTGTAAACAAATTTCGCCATTTTGGCTAAATAGACAATCATGATGTGCGTTGTGCAGACAGCGTAACGAAGTTGGATGACGCATGATGGGGCAAGATACAAGTTTGCCGCCCTCATGTTCGAATCTGAGGTCTTTCGGAAGCAAATGTACTGATTTGAAAAAAAGTGCTTATGACGTTGTTGGCACGCCGCGTTGATTCCGCGCCCGGGAATTGTTCCCCCTTTCCCCTCGTTATGTCCCTCGTATTATGCAATAAAAATCGGAAAATTTGCGGAAAGCAAACAAATTTTCAAGTCCGAACGTCATGAACATGTGCAATTTTCGAAAACAATAAGGCATAGATCTTGCACAGACTGCCCACAAAGGTTACTGGCGGCATTTAAGGTTTCTTCGTGTAGTTTTGTGTCACTTCTATGCCTGCTCCATGCGTTTTTCGGCGTGGACCTGTACTTGCTTTGCTAATAATAAAACTTTTCGGACGTTCAACAAGTTACTTTTTCAAGGTTAGATAAGTTTGAGAATAATTTCTGAATTGTTTTGGAGGCCCCTTCTGCTCCGTAAACGTCCCAGCAAGCATGAGTAACGGTGAGAATGCAATTTAGCCAAAATGTGTATGGTTAACAACCGTGTTTGTTAAAAAAGTGACCTGAGCAGTTGGGTCTTCACTGATCTGCAGTCAATACAAATCCGGATGAACTCGTCCTTGAGCCCCCACCTAAAAAAAATCCTGGATCCGCCTATGGAAATTCATAAAAACATCACAATTTCGCTTTTTTGCATGTTATAAAAAGAAAACCTGGTCTATAAATACAGTTTTCTAAGTTTATGTAAGCTTGTGCTTTGGCTTCGCTCAAGCTAGCCACTATTTCGGTATTGGCTCGCTATAATTGAAGAAGCCAACTTTCTTGGATGATGTCCAATTGCTCAAGGTGTGTTCCATTTGCAGGTGAACCGAGGAACTCCTCCTTTCCACCGGTGGCTGTTCCTTCGCTCAAGGAACGAAAACTTAAAAAATCTTCAGCTCCGACTTCACTTCCAGCTCAAGGTGTTTTTCCATTAACAATTGAGCCACAAAAAAACTGGACCCTTCTATTGGTGGCTGTTCTGGTCCTTGTTGCGATGCTGGTCGCCTGGGCTGGAATTTTTCGGTTTATTCTTTACCGCTTGAAGTGCTGCCATGGATCGCTTGGCAAACAAAGTATGTTGTTTGTGACGAAATGCGATTATTTCGAAGCTGCGGAATGTTTTCGTTTAAACCAAAACAGACGCCTCGTCACAAATTAATTTTTTACTTCATTCTCCAGGCCGCACACTGTTTTATGTTTCATTTTCTGAAAAACGAAAATGAACTTTGGGTTAGTGAGCACTGCACAACGCGCACGCATATACAGCAAATGAATATGCGGTGGACTCCGCTTAATGAATCCAGCTCGGTCACACCCGTTTCGGATGTAATAAGCACCTCAATAACACACTTGTACCACATGCAAGGCAACAAGCCTGGGTGAAAAAAACTATTAAACTTCAAGATTTTCTGTTGTTTTCCTGTCTTGTGTAGATATCTTCACTGTGAATTGCGCTGAACACAGCTCAGCTGCTGTAAATGAATTTGCTTCCTACCAACATGGGATATTTAAGCAAAGACCCAGTGGAAAAATGACGTACAGCTACGCATTGTAGTAACAGTTCGAGAAAAGTGTGTTACGTCAGAATAGGCATTTGTTGGTTTGCAAATTACAAAATTTAAAAATCAAGATAAGTCTCGATTTATTAACTGGGAGGTTAGACATAAATTTTCAGTGAATAAATGCTTGTCCAAAGCGAATGAGATTTGTAGACAGATGGGTTTATTAAGCGGCCTCTACTGTATTGCACATTCGATATTCAGTTACGTGAGATTTTATTTCAGTAATAAAACTTTCAAAGCAAGTTGGAGTAACAATAGTTCAGCGGTAGAATGTCGGTCTCTCAATCGAGAGGCAAAGTGTTCGATCCACAGCCACATAGGATCGTCCCAGCAATCCTTGACCTAGAATGTTAACCTCAACCGCATTAAGAAAGAAGCAAACACGCAGGCTACCGTCAATTGCCGTTATCCAAATTCAAAAGAAACCCACTTCTTGTTGTTGTGACATAAAAAGGCAAAAAGTATTCTTCATTGTGTGTGTTTGATCTAGTCAAACTTTGACTGACATTTGTGATGTCAAACGCCTCGATTCCGAATATTCTGATTATCGCAGCTTTAACATACGTGCGTTAAATACGCAAATGACGCAAGTATTACGGCGGCGTTCTCGTTGTGTGAAGGTTCGAAAGTTGATCCGTTTATTCTGAGAGCAAGTCCATAGTTAAAATTTGCGTCACTGTGACAACACATATTCTAGTAAGACCATGTGAAATAGCAAAATGTTAAGATCTTATTTATTCCTTGGCTCCCCAGCAATCTACTGAGATTATATTGTTTGCCCACCAGGCTTCGTCTTTTGAAGCGTACTTTGCACTAGACTTCCGTACTGTTTTTTTCGCTGACATTTCGGTGATTTGTCTCACAGTTTTATTAAAACTTGCCGTAACAGTGTTCATTAGCCTACGTTTTCAAACATTCTGGCTTACTTTTTTTCGGTCATTTCAAAAATATTTCCGTCTATGACCAAAAAAAAACAGCTTCCATACTTTGAAAGGCACTGGTACCGTGCACAAAAGACTGCCACGTAGTTTATACTTTCAACCTCTTAGATTCATTCTCAGTGTCTACAGCAGATACTCCATTGTTGTCTTGGAAGGATCTGATAAAGTGAAACTTATTACAAAAAATTTGTCACTGTCTGAATTGGAATAAATGATTAGGTCATCACGCGCATGCGCAGTAAGAATCGGATTAACATGTTTGGTGTCACGAAGAGATTAAACGTAAAATGATTGATTTATACATTTTCCTTTTTTTCGTTGCATTAGATTTGAGCTTTTCGTTCATGCAGGTTGTTTTATCGGTCAACGCAATAAAAAAAGTTGTGCAGCATTTTTATCCTTATCATTATTAGGACAAACTGTTGAACACTTGCGTTCTAATATCCTGGCAAATGTTCGCATGAAACTGATGGAGAGTACGTTTAACGGTAACACCTTTTTTTACTCCAACACATACAAAATTTTATGAACTCGAAAATCGTGCATTGTTCAAATTGTAAACAGACCCAAGTCGCAGCTGTTACCAGCAGCATCAAACTCACCTCGTGATTGTTTCGCAGATTCGAGAACGTGCCTCGTTCTTATCAGCACTTCACCTGATGACAATCGTTCCAGTTACTACAAAGCAACCAATCAC
>Ga0210059_1002429_pt1 | contig 29151 bp, 19 predicted proteins | sample Ectturendosymbi2_FD_188042 | JGI IMG/M metagenome (GOLD analysis project Ga0210059, IMG submission 188042) | Ecteinascidia turbinata endosymbiont from Florida, USA - Sample 2 (SPAdes) (version 2) | ecosystem: Host-associated > Tunicates > Ascidians > Unclassified | place: Key West, Florida...
AAACAGCAAGGGAAGTAGGCAACACAAAAATTCAGGAATTTATTAACAGAACCCGACAAGTAAAAACTACAGCTGTGAATATATTTTTTGTGAAGAAAAACAGAAAGTAGGCCTCTTCGCGTACCACGTTGAAGGTCTTCGCGTACCACTAGTGGTACGCGTACCACAGTTTGAGAACCACTGGTGTAGCTGCACTGTGCAAACTTTATCCACTTTTTGGCAAACCGCATCGGCACACTTAATTTTCGACTAATTTTCAACATTTTTGAACCCAAAATTTATCTTTGCTGTCGCAAAAATCAGCGCTGAAAACGACGTGATTCCTGTTCAAGCGTTTTCTTTTTCTTCACTGTAACTGTTCCATTCCAGTACACGACAACGTAGTTTTGTATAGAATCATTGCGGATAACGCCGTGCATTAATTCCGTTTGATGTTTGATCGAGGTGACGTAAACCTTGCATGAGTGATCACAGTCAGCCCTCATTTTAATCGAATAAGCCAGCTGAGCTAAGGTCCTGCTGCAGTACGCTTGCATAGAAACAGAGCTGTGTAGGTTTTCGGTTATGACCTCGAAATTTCGCCACCTGGTAAGCTTTGCAAGCAGCACGAGAGAAGCAAGCCGCACACGTGGACTGCAAGCAGCCGCACGGTCTTGGAGTTTTCAAGCCTGTATTACTTTGACCGTAATTATTTTCAAACAGCGGCTGTCACCTGGGGTTGTCTGTACCTTTTGCGTTTCAAAATTTTTTTCATGGGTGTCGAAGTTATACTGTGCGACTGAAAGCAAGGTCTTTCAAAGTTAGCACTAAGGTTTGTTTGCGTGGCCACTGCTTGGTAGCACTGATCGACGGTTTTGAGATCAAGTTTTATGAGAAAAAATAGGTTGAGTTGCTAGCTGGCTCCATTGCTGTTTTCACCTTAGCATCAGACATCCCTGGCAACAGGTGGTAGATCCGACCGTTTGTGGGTTTCAGACGTTGTAACTTGCAAGTAACTGCAGAATTTCTTTACAGTTTTTTCTCTTGGTTCGGTTTGCTCTTGCACCGTTTTTACACCGTCCTGATTTTCATCACTATTTTTAAAAGATAAATTTTGTAGTGAAAACCTGCAACAGGGTGTGGGTGAAGATGGTGGCTGATTAGGGATTTTGAACTATTATTTTGAAATAAGATGAGCAGATGCGTTCTTGGGCCATTTTGCAAGGGCTTCACATTTTCAGTTGACTTGAATCTCGTTGGCTTGCCCAACTTGGTTGTAGTCATAGGTGCGCAGAACGACATTTGACAGACAGTCGTGACAGTGCTTGCGCTGATAAAATCCACAGCCCCGGTTTCTGAAGGAAGGCAGGCCTTGTGATTTTCCCTGAGTAAAGCTCGATCGCAGTAATATGCCTGAACGACCAATCGGAAGTTGTTTCGCCTGTTTTTTGGGTGTCGCAAAGCCGTTTTCGCGCTGTGGAAAGACCAAAAGATGCTCAACACATTATTTTCGCTTTTTTGCCCGTTCTGGTACTTCAGAATGGAAATATTAACACGAGGTTTAATTTGTTAAGGCGTTCATTGCCAAGCAGGCCGCAACAGCATCCGCACTGCATGGTTTTTGCGTGTTGTTTGGCGGTTTAGTTGATGGAATCGGCAATCTTCCTTACTTATTGCACTTTTCTTGATGGCACCGAATAACTGTGTCAGGTGCGCGAGATCAGTTTTTCCTGGTTGAACCTCTGGCTGTGAGTAGACTTCTGAATGCTGCATAAACTCCTGACTGTGACCTTGGTCCTGTGGTCGTCTGTTGACTTTGATGTGGGAGGATTGACTCCATGTTGGAGGTCAAAAGGCCGCTTCCGCCTTGAAAGCGATGTTCAGATTTCGCGCATGCCATCTGACTGAAATCATTCTGAACCGCAACACATCTGGTGTTGAGAAGCGAGAATTTTGAGCGATGGAGAAAGAAGTGGTGTTGGGGAATGGCATCCATATCGATGTCGCTCGCGTGCTTGTGCAACTCACTGGTAACGCCGCATACCTCCTAACAGGTATGATGACCCTTCATCCCCGTCAACAGCCAACACCCTTGGACCCTGTTCATCGACGACAGAACCCTCTACTGCAAGCACTTCTTCTGTCAATCTTAATCGTGTATCCTCCATCAATCCTCCTCCACTAGGTAAGGTATTTGTCGGAACAGGGGTTGCTTTGCGAAAGGCATAACGTGTGGTCTAACTAATATTTTTCCTGAAGATGTATAGTCCACAGCTAAGGACATTTTTTCATTGACTGCAGAGTGTAGAGACAGTAATTAGTTCATGCGATGATAGGTTCCTACCTTCTAACTCGCGCGCATTTGATTTTCAACTCACTTGCTGGAGACCTGCTTTGTGAAACATAAAATTTTTAACCTTTACTTCCGTACAACCTGTTTATCCCAAGCATTTTGACTTTACACGCTTCAAACAAGTCTTCATCTTGTATCATAGGCGTAGCCAGGGGGGCTGGGGGCTATGCCGCCCCAAAGTTTTTAGCACATCTTGTCATTTTGAGCTTTGAGAATCGGTGTCCCAAGCAAAATACTGTTGATCGCCTAAAGTCAAAAATTTTGGTCCACCAAAAAAGTTGGGCTGGCTCCGCCAGTCTTGTATCGATGGTTTTCTAAAGTGTTTGTTGGAAATCTGCATTGCGTTTCTCAGCCGTTTGACGCGACGATTTTTTGTTCTGCACACAGAAGGCGTAGGACGCATCCACTACAAGTTGTCCTGCAACTTCGGTTTTATTGTATGGAACGAAAATACATCTCCTGACGACAACCTATACTTTCATAAGAAAAATTATCGTCGGGAAGGCTCAGCTGTAGAAGTAGACAACCTTATTTACGAACTGAACCCAGGAGAGCGGGTAAGTTTGTGGCAAATGCACAGAATAATAATTATCAAATTTATAACCGTTTTTTTCTTCGGCAGGTGTTTTACAAACTTGACCCACAGAGCCTTGAAACATTAAAGTACAGAGCGCAAAGTGTGTGGAAGTAAGTGTCATGTTTTTCTTCTGTTTTGCTTTTTGAGACCTCAAAATCACCTGAAAATTGGTCCAGATCGCGTGTGGAAGCTGAAGTGGTTTGGTCAGTTTTACTTCATGTATGCGATTTAATCAGAAAATACCAGACGTTGGCGGTAATACGGTTTTCGTTCGATCTTCGAAATACAGCCTTGCCCGTGTCTCTCGCATGTGTTTGGACGTGCCCCATTTATTTGTTGCATTTCCTCTTCTGTAAAAATCCGAGTCTTGAGTCCAATGCGGTTTTTACGGACAGTGGGAGCATTACGTAGATTTTATTTGTTACCAATGATTTCGGACCGTTTTTAAGCCAGTATCAGCTGACTTCGTGAACAGTGTGTTTGCTTCAAGCTTGCACAAAAAAGGTCACAACCAGCTTGATCAGCTGTCGATCAAAAACTTTTTGCGCTCTCAAGCGGAGTTTTTTTGCAACGTGCTCGACACTTGCTCGAGTAAACCTGTACCACAACGGACAACCCCCTCCTAGTGTTGGATAGCAAAGTAGTCGTGTTGTAATTCGTAACGTATTCAACCGGGAAAAACAGTCAAGTGTCGCAGCCAGTTGCTGTGTACTCCTACAATTGCGCAATGATGCAGCTTCATGCGGTATTTGATTACAGATTTGTAAAACTTCAGTTTTCAATATAATTTCCTTACCATTAGTAGCAGATACGATACGTCGCAGACATGGGTGCCAGGAAGGAGTTTTTCGATAGGGGGAGGCTAAAAGTGGTGAATTTTCATTTTACCCACTCGAAACTAAGAAAACAACCTGTTTTTGCTAAAAATTTAATATGAAATCGTTAATTTTCACAACAAAGGGGTTGCCAAGACCTCTTCCGACGCCCACGCTCAGATTAAAAGACGATCGAATTTTTCCCCCCAATATGTCGACTCGAGTATATGATGTACCCGTTTTCGGCATTAACAGCTGCCAACTGCCGTGCCATGCTGCGATCCGCTCTTATTATTGCAGCTTAAGTTGCACGTTCATCTGAGTAATCAAAATCCCCTGCAGGTGTTCTTCCGGTCCGGATCCATCCCTCCAAGGCAACCATCTTCCCGGCGCTTCTTCGACCGACAGGCTCAGTGCTGTTGCTGGTGACGATAACAGGACAAACACCGTTCCTCACGTCACTCCACTGCACACAGGTCGGTATTTGTGAGCGTGCTTTTCTTTAACGTTTCTCATATTTTCAAACTTGTTGCGAGCCGGCCTGTTAGTTGATGAATTTTAGTTTCCATTTTTTTTTTCGGTCGGCTGAAAAGAAGGCGATTTACATTCGAGGTCTTATTAGTGTTTGTTACAAACCTTATCAGTGTATTGCTGTTGATGGCGCGAGTTCGTTGCTGTGAGGTTGTTGTTCCTTGGATGCGAGTTTCGATTGTTATGCTTGACAAAGCAGCTTTGTTCATTTTTACGCCGGTCTTGCTTGGCAAATAGAAAAGGCTGGGTTTTGGGCTTAAAAATGCGCAAACCTGCGCATGTTTTTACATTTCCGGTGAGTTTTTTTGCCTGGAAAACCAAAAATCACATTAAAATGGCACAAACTTTTCTGTCGCTTTTAAGGCTAACCGTTCGTTATCGTTGATTTGAAATAAAAACGTCCACGTCTTATTTTATTGGTGAACAGCCAGCAACTATCTGAATAAACAATGGTTTTATTGTTTTGGAAAGGAAGCCTGCTTTCGTTCACCGTTAAAAGAACGTTTAATCTGTTTTATTCTGAACTTGCAATCTGAGCACACCTGGGTTGTTCAAATGTCAACTGTGAATAGCCTTGGACGTACACTACTGCTGTGCCTGTGTTGCAACTTGCACACTCTTGCAGCAGAGACTGCCGCCTGCCGAACTTTCGCCAGTCCTCAGCCATTCATCAATGGCACCGCGACTCACACAACTATCCGGAGTTATCCAGCTTCACAATCATCTGCATCAAGTACGTTCCTGCTTTGTTATTAAACAAGATTTTTAAAATACTGTTATGGACTGACTGTCGCGTACGATGCGGGTTTTGGCATTGCACAAAGAAACCGCAATTACTGATTGAGGAACCTTGTGTTCGATCCTGCTAAAGCGGTTTTGAATAACTAGGCTTCAAACTGTGTTTACCTTCACAAAATGAACGTCTTAATCCACAGTTTTATAACTACATACTGCATTCTCAGTCTCCGTCTGGCATCGATTAGGCATTTTCTGACGTCATGAGTCAAACATAAAGCTCTACTACACGTGCCATCAATCATGGTTGAAACTCCAACAGAAGATGAACTCGCTATATCCGCGGATCTGCGGCATTGCATATAAACGGATATACCTGAATATGTGCTTGGAACCACGTTTGTTTTCGTCAGAAACAGAGTAACGCCAGTTGCCCGCTGCTTACCACTGACTTTGCATTGCTGGAAATTACAGCTTCCGGAGGAAGCGGCTCCAGCAGCAAAAGGAATTCTGATGACCAGACCAATATCGCAGACGGCAGGCAGATGTCGAGCAACGGTCGGAATGGTTCTGTCCCGCCTCGGCTCTATCGTACGGCGTACGTCCCTGCACCGAGATTTCAACTAGCAGAGCCTGCCCCTTATCCACAACCTTACCATGCCATGAACAGTGACCCTCAGGCCGGTAATGCAAACCCCGGGTAAGTGTGCGCGTGCACTTCGCCTTTTTCCCGAGTTCTTCGTTGTTTCTCACGGCTTTTTGAAAAGGCGCCGATATACACTTTGTCACGTTGTCACGCTGAGTTTGGCTGCTTGTCAAAACTCGGCAGTTCTGTGCTTATGGGGACCTGGGTTGCTAGGCTTGAGTTTCGTTCGTTTTCGTGCCCGTATTCCTTGTATCGCGGTCTCCTTTTGCGTTCGAGCATCGCCCGTCGCCATCTTTATAAGATATACATTCGTGGGCGTCGGAAGGGGGGGCAGGGCGCCCTTGATCCTCCTGGATTTTGTTAAATTTGGTATTTTCCTGTTAACTTTTTTTGTAGAAAATGTTTTTTCATAGTTTCAAGTCGGTAAAATGAAATGTAACCAAACCACTGTTGGCCACCACTAGAAAAATCCAATATTCCCCCCCCCCGGAAAAAGTCCTTTCACGCCCATGGATACATTGTTAAACTAACTAATCCATCTGCGCGTGGCAGTGATTAAGCTTCCCGGAACGCACGAACGCTATGCTTTGTCCGGTGTCGCCTGACTCTCCTGTGTTCCGTGTTACGCAGAATGAACGGTTTCCAAGACAACAGCAGTGTAGAAGACTTGTACCAGTCCTCGGACGAGGCTTTCTCCTCGAGCAGTGGTGAGACGCTTTTGTTGCCCGGTCCTCTCTGCCCATCCGCTGGCTGCCCTGTGATGTGTGTTACCACGAGATGAAACGTTGTACTGGTTCAAACCAGTCTGTTCAGGTTTCTGCCTGTTGGTGTGAAAATTAGATGGTGTCACGGTTGTTGAAGAGACCTTTAAAAGAAGAATATAATGGAGTTGTGTGCGTTGCGAAGACTGCGATTAACCTGTTCATTGCGACTTGTCATATCTTCTGTAATTCTTTCGTGTTATTTTTTGCTGATGCTCTTGTTTTGAATGAAGCGGAAAATTATGGAGAAGTCTACGAGCAAGAAGAAATAGAAGAAGAAGATGATGATGATGACGATGATGATGATGAAGAGAGCTCTTCATCGGCTAAAAGCGAGCAAGTGAACAAAGATAGCGGTTACCACGACCCAAGGCACAATGTCGCTGACGACCGCTTCCGTGAAATTTTAAGTGAGAATGTAACGAATGGAAATGTCTTTTTCCCGCTTTGTTTGAAAAACTCAAGTAACTACTCTCCGCAAAGTAAATGAACAAGGAATCGATCTGCAAATTTATACCAACGTGTCGATTTCACGTAACTAATTGATGCCTTGTTTGTCTCCATTGTGGGGAGTAGTTACTTGAATGCAGATATGTGCAAGTTTGAATTATCGTGAACAGAAGCAAGCAGAGCCCAGTCGGTTGTTTCCTCGAAAACTTACAGCGCACCTAGTGCTTTTAGTTGTTTGAAAACTGTCTCGTTTTGTTTTTAGCTTACATCCTGGGTAAAAGTAAGATGGACTTGCTTATCTACGAACTGGAGGAAGGTCTGTTGAGACGCTGCATGAATGCGTCATACCGCAGCGTCACATTCGTCAAACTCTCCAAGCACTGCAGCGCCAAAGCCTTGTGAGTATCTGACGACCGCTCAGCGTTTTTTTTTGCCTCGTGACCACGCTCGTGCTTGTCCGTTGAGGTCAAAGGTCGATGTCGGGTGTTTTGATGCATTGTTTCAGTTCAAATCATGTGGAGTTCCGCGCGTTTCAGAATAAATAGTTTGCATGTTAAAATGCAGCACTGTAGTTACAACCAGTTTTCCGACAGATCCGGATTTTAAAACCGTTTTTGAAAGACCGGTTGCGAGCATGCGATACTAACTGCCTTCTCAGAGAAGTCGTGTACACCAAACTGAGGCAAAGGAGAAATTCTCAGGAACAATAATTTCGATTAGGCATCACCTTCAGCTTCTCATTTACAGGCAATTGCTTCTGTTGTGGTTACATAGACTGAGCCCAGCCTGCTTCCACACGTTTGTTTGGTCGTCTTTCCACTATGTATCCTCATTCAGTGGACAAAGTGTTTTTATCAATGCACAGCCGCATGAAGCTCAATCGAAGGCCGCGTGCGGCCACAGGTTGTGCTCCCCTGGCCTGGAAGATAAGTACCAGGTACTTCAAACAAATAAACGTCAACAAGCAAGTAAAAGATGTTCGTTTCAGGCTGTCTCCTCCAACTGAATCCCACCCTGATCGAGAAGTCAACTCACTTCGCCACAAACCAATAGACTTCAGCTTCACTGGCTTCGAAGACAGTTGCTTGGGGGGGTTGCTCGTTCGCGGCGACGTCACCAGCGTCATGCAGGACGCCATGCAAGTTTCTGGGACTTCTCATTATTTAATGTAAGTTGTGTCCTCCCCGGCGCTATTTCACAAGATGAATCTTGGTGCCATTCAATCCATTGCTAGCACCCGAGTTGTAAGTCGTTGTAAGATAAATTGATATTAGTCTGTAAGAAACCATTCTAAATTTGGCTATATGCAGATAAGTAGGGCGAGGGCCACTTCAGAGCAGAGTTTAAAGTCTGGCCGGGTTCGGACTTAAGTTGGTCAAAATGTTTCGGGCCGGCATGCAAAACTTTTTATAACATTCAGAGTAACGATCTTTTTCTTTCGTGACGTAGATATGTTGTGCTGACCACGATGACTTCAGTGAGTGAAGTTATTGTGATTTTTCTTCAGCTAATTCTGTTTGCAAACACAGATGCGTTGTTTCGTTCTCTGATCAGATTAGTCTCACACTTTTTTAAAAATTTCGACAGCGGTGAGGAAATTAGCACGAGATGGCGTTGCTTCGAAAAGATCAATCACTTACACGATTCTTAGCTTGCTTTAATAAACGATGGTCTACAAACCAGCTTTGCATGCCTATAGCGCTAACCTAGAGAAGTTCTTTTATGCCTATAGCGCCATCGTGGATGTATATATATATTTTTTCTTGAGAAACATTACATTCCGCAGTATGATCGTTAACTAACAAGCTAGGTTTGTGCTTTTTTAGATAAATATGATTGCTGTTTTGTGTGTGGTAAAACCGTGTACCTGCGGCTCTACCCACACACTACGCTTTTTGATACCTCGCAGTTGCGCATATCTTGACTCAGCCGGTAAATTTGGCTTTCGGGCCTAAATTGGGCTTCAAAAATAAATGTCGGGGGCGGGTTCAGGCTTGTGATTTCGGGCCGGGTTCGGGCTTCAAATGAGGCCCGTTTGCAATTCTAGTTAGCAACGTAGCTGCTATGGCATTTTGTTCAAAGGTCAGTTTTGTTTGTCCACAGCATTTGAAGAATGATGGTGACCAATATTTGTAAATCGCAGGTCTCAGCAAGTGACTTATCGTTTCGTAGCAACAGTAACGATGCTTCAGAGAACCATGTTTACGCCCGCTTAACAAACAAGCAACCAAAATAATCAAGGTTTGCTGACGCACAACTAGTAGCGGGGAAAGCGACTCCTTGTCTCTGCCTGATCGTGGCGTCATTCTAACAGCTGAAGTTGCTTCTTTTTTAATGTTACCATTTTTTCCCTCTGACGGACTAATGACGATTTTCACCAACGAATTGCCACCGCAGCATTTCCCATCGCGTCGTCTCTGAACGCGGTCTGGTCGAAATAAGTGGATTGGCTGGCACTGAAAGAAGTTGTTTCAATGTTAGCACAGCTTCAAATTGCCAATTTACAAATTGTGACTTCTTGTGCTTGGAGATTGCTTGGAATTGAGCTTGATCGTTTAGAGAGGTTGGCGGGCGCTCTTTGTGACAGTGAAACCGCATTTGATGAGAGATGCTGTGTTGAAGGGAAGAGGTTTTAATTACCTTCCCTGTAATTACTTATCTCTGTGAGATCTTCCGGTAATGAGTGTTGATAAGCATCGCTGGGTCAGATACTTAAGTTTTTCCTGCGCTTTTGCATCCACAACGTCGTCGTGGCTCTATTCTTGTTTTTTTCATCAAATATACCTGAAGCCGAACGTGTTTGCTTGCAAGTTGGGCAAACTGTTTGCAAACGTGTTTTGTCGTGCAGGCTTCATCGCAACAACAAAGGGTCAGTCGATTCCCTCACCTTCCACTACAGACCATATTAGACACCTTCGTCAGCACATCTTTCTGCTTTGTGTGGGTGGTTTTCTTTGCACCTATTCACACCATTTTTGTTTTCACCAGTATTTCCACTAACATTTTACTTGTGATCATTTATGTAAAAAAGTTGTATTAATGCGAAAGCGAGCGGGGCTAAGGTAGGGGCTACTGTGTTCCGCTGGCTTTTCCCTTGCCAGCAGTTTTTCTGGTTTTCGGCTTTTAATTTTTACGAAAAATCATGTTCTTCTCCATTGCGAAACGTCTTGGATGGTTGTGAATAATGTTTCCTGCGCGAAAACGACATCTTACTCGCTGGTGTTCATCGTAAGCATTCTTTCTTGTTCTGAAATCAGGGTTTTGCTGCGGGCACGTTGTTGGTGCATCGCTGAAAACCCGTGTTATATTTGCTTTCGCGAACGACCTTCCTTGTGCACATTGCGCTGTGGCCTTGATTGCTGGTGTGCTTGCCCATCAAGAACATCCTCGACGAAAGGAGTGCTGTGCTGTTTAGAACGCGCCGTGACGAAATCATGACAGCTTGGTAATTTATATGGAAGAAAATAGGTTTGCGTTCCATACCTGAGGTTGAAACTGAACTTTCGCGTTTGTCGCGTACATTTGCTTTGCAAATTGCTCGGTGTCTTCAGCAAGGCCAGCGAATATCAGAGTTGGTGTTCACATGTTTTGCACTCGCGCGTGGGAGCTCCAAACGTGTTGCAGCAGCCATTTGCACTATATCTTTATGCGTTGTAGACTAAAACTGTTCGCTGTTCAACGTTTGGTTCGACATCGATTTGACCATCGAAAATGCACCATCGTTTTTTGGAAAATGTGCAAAAGTGGTTTCAACTTGAATCAGTTTGACAGGAGCTTCGTTGAGCTTCGTTAACTGGTGCGTCCAGTCACGCGTCACTGACTTTCCTGTCACGTCACGACTCCAGATGTAGTACTCGACTGAACACGGGTGTTTCTTGCACGTTATCTGCAGCGGAAAAAGAAACTGCCGGTGTAAATCACGTCTCGCTACAGAGTATTGAAATACAGAAAAAAACGCATGTGCTGTTAGAAGCTTGCTAAGGATAAAATTCGTAAGCCTTGCGAGATTGTGACTCCACTGAGCAAAAACTTGGCAATTTCTCACCCTTGCCACTTTTTGTTTGCTGTTGATCTTGAAGTGGTTTGAAGCACCCTCGTGTTTTACAGCAGCTGTGAATTGCTTGGGAAAATCCTGCATGTTGTACCATGGCTGAGTTGATGTGTTGGAGCACGGAGCCTGTGCTCCTACGCTGAGTTGATGTGTTGGAGCCTGTGCTCCTACTCTGTCTGTGCGTCATCTGTTGCAGGGACTTCCGCTGTCCATATATACCTCGGCGGAACAACACCGGAGGTACTTTTTCAGCAGCAGCGATTCAAGAATGAACAAACTTTGTTGGATCGGATCGTTTATTACGTAATGTGGTTGGCCTTGCAACCTCAACCCACGCGCTCAATGGAGGCGTCACGTTAAAAAAACAAGAGGCTTCAAATAATTTTCGATGAGTAAGCGTATTACGTTGCCATGGCCGCGTTGCTATGCAAACACTCGATTTGAATGACTTCCTTGTCATTGGACAGTTGGTCCAGGCACACGAATGCCGCAAGCAAAGGCAATACGAGATGCTTGCTCATCGAAAATATTTGAAACCTCTTGTTTTTTAACGTGTCGCCTGTTGTTCCGTAACCACAGAATTTCTACCCAGTTTAAGAAGTTTTACTGGCAACTACGTTTCAAAACAGATGCACAGCTGCCAAATTTTTATACAAGCAAGATTGCAAGGTTTATCGCTTCTTGTTTTACCGGTTTTTAACTGAGAATTTTTCTCCGTGAGTTTTTTTGCCTGCGTTCATGGTTTGTACGCAGTGATTGCGAAGGTTTTTGTTATTCTGCGAATGTTTTTTTTTACCAGGTTGTGTTGAAGCCATCCCAGTTGCTTTTCCTACTGTAGATGGTGTCTCTCGCAGCGATCACGGACCCATTTCCGATCATGTTGTAAATCGTGAAACTTCGGTATTGCCATCATGCGTTACGCTGTGGAACAGCTTTGAGCAGGGGTGCACAACCTGAAGTCTTCGATAAGAGTTTATGGCGACCATGCTTAATAACAACTCCTCGTCTGCTGCATGAGGAGGATGCTTAGCAGAAAAGCGGCCAAGCAGTGGTGCGGAACAGTAGCGTAGCCTGAACAAAATTTTGGGGGCTGCCAACTATTATGAAATTTCATGCGAGTAACAATATACTGCCTTTTGGACACCGCCTCTCACAGCACAAAAACGACAAGTTATGTTAGAAATTTCGGGGAGGACTTGACCCCCCCTGGCTACGCTTTGACAGGGAAGCAGGACCGGTTCAGTGTGTAGCCGGTAAAAGTGAAAAGGTTGTGTGCCCCTGGCGTTTAGAGTAACCGTCGGAAATATATTGTGATGAAGTTTCTAGTTGATTTTGTATGTCCTTCCGATCAACGAATACCTACTGTTTAGAGAACTGAGAACTCGTAAAACGGTTTCAGTCACGTTCAGACCGTTTATTTTGATCCAGGCTGTGGGATTAAGGTACGGTGCTTCCGATTCACTTTGGTGCTTTGAAACCAAACTTACATTTCCGATGGACGCATTTTACACTTAAAATCCTCTTAATTATATGGTCTGATCTGCTTCGGCGTTTTGTATATTCTAAGTTATCGGATCAAGTCTTCCAGCTTCAGCGTGGATCCGATAAGTTCTTCCCCCTGAACACTTGCAGCTGCAGTGAGCTCAAATATCGCTGAATGCGCCAAGGGGTCAATCGGTGCTCGTGGACTCGCTGTTGTGGGTAAGCTAGTACAGGTTTATTGAGCTCCTGGAGGCGAAGAAGACCGGGTGTTTTTACCTGAAACGTTGGTGTTGCAAAATTGGAAATGCACGTGCTCAGGTGCAATGACGTTACAGCAGCTGTCTTACCGAACGTTCGAGAGAAATCTGGAATTTTGATGCAGGTGCTCGGAAGTTGACGTAATAATCAGACTTCGGTTTTCATATCGTTGCGTGGTTGTGGCACAGCTTTCCTTGGCATAAAAAGGTTTTCGGTGGTGACCTTGCTTGGTGGTCATTGTCATGGAAACAGGCGTGGGGTAGTTAGTCGCGGCTCACCAAGCGAATATTGCTCGCTTAATTTTGTGATGCTTACAGCTTGTGTGTGTATTTGTAAATAAACAAGTTAATTCAATTTGCCGTGGTCTTATTTTGATCAACATTTATGTAGGGCAGCCATCCTCAAGAAAGGGTCTTGAACCCAAATTGCGGGTTTGTCTAGTGTAACCGCTCATATTTACATGTAGTCAGTAACATAGTCGAACAGCTGGCGCCAAGCTGATGGAACTCAGTAAGACAGTCCAGTAGCGCAGCTAGCCCAAAATTTTGGAAGGGGCGAAATATTTTGACTAAAAGCGAGCGGCTAATTTGTTTGGGGCACCTCCTCAAAGTACAAAACGACAAGATTACTAGAAGTTTGGGAAGCTTGACCGCCGGCTACGCCTATGGGCAGGGGCGGACCCAGCTGAAAACGATAGAGGAGACGATTTCAGTAATACTTGCAAGTCAAGTCTCGTAACGGCTTCGCTACTGTATGAGGGATGAAGCATACTGCACAACACTGCTGTGGCAAAACAATGGACGACAGAATGGCATTTGTCGCGGTCATTGAGACGTTTCTAACATGACGAGAGACTATCGGAATCGGTTGTGATACGTTGTTTTTGGAATTTTACAAAATCAGGTGACTGCCTATTAGTCTAGTGATGGGTTTTAGAGGATGCGAGTGAGGGCTTGCCTCGGGTCCCCTCTTCAAGGCTCGAGGTATTTGGCGCGTAAATTTTCCTAATTCTTGGTGAAAAAATTGTTATCCACTCATATAATACAATCCGAAGCAGTAGGGGAGAACGGGGTATGTTGAACCATTTTTTGGCATTGCTGTTTTGGTGTAGGCACTAGAAACCTAAAATTGGGGCATTTGGTAGTTAAATCCGTTTAACACATTTACACGCAGATTGTTTGACGTAGCCATTTATATTCTGAGCATAAATTGAAAACGAAAAACATCATTTTTGCGGTTGAACTTACCCCATGCGTGGGGAAAGTTGAACCAAAATAAAGATCTGCCACAAAAACGAACTAATGCAGAATCAAATGTCGGAATACTTACACTTGCGTGAACGTATTCAAAAATATTTAAATCCGTTGTGAACACATCTAACCATTGATGCATGAGGAAGTGGCGGAGTAAGCCTACTTTCACTAGAGCAAATTTGTCTGATTTTTGAAGTCCGATGAAAATACATGTTTCTTTTCGTCGTTCCAGTGGCTTCTGGAAATGGAAGTATATTTACTATGTCACATCTTGAAAAAGAGCACTCGTCACCAATCTTGAAAGTGACGGCTGCTCTTCCTGTTAAGGGTCATTTCTTCCTCTCAAAAATTTCCTTCTCGTTCTCCAATAGTCATCAACACTCCCAATGGGTGTAACATATGAAAGAGTTATTTTGCCAGTGAAGCTCACAGCAGGGGCAGATAAAGCCAGTATGGTTAGGGGTGGAGATATCAGTGACATTTCGTTAGTCAAGTCTCATTACTGTGTCACTACTGTAAGAGATATGAAGTATACGACACAACACTGCTGTGACAAAGCAGCGGATGGCAAAATGATGGCCTTAAAATCGCGAATGCTGTTTTCCGAACTGTACCAAATCATGGTGAATAAAGTTATTTTCGTAGGTTTTAGGGGGAGCGATCGCCCCAATTTCCTTTTTTGATAGAAATCTTTTTGATAGTTACTTCACATGTTTTGCCAAATCATTTGCTATTCCATCACTAAACATTTTGAGTTCATCACTGAGAGCATCATATCCATAAAGATGTTTCGCTACTGAGGCCTTTCGGTCAATGAATGGTTTTAATGACGATGAATTTTATATTGTCTTGCAGCTTTTCAAATTAAAGTGTTTTTTGCTATAGCGTCTGAGTCGGCTGTCATGAAATCTTCCAAAGCAGAATCGCGGTTTGGTTTATTTTTGTTATTAAAGGAATTTTTATGATGTAATGATTGAAAATAACTGTCACAGATAAATTAAACAAACAACAACTAACGACTTGGATCAAGTGGGGTAAGTCGAACCATGGTTCAACTAGCATGACTTGAATGGTTAACTTACCCCGAAGGAGAATTTCAACTTGGAATTTAATTTATATCAGAGCCTTTATATCCAGCTGTACCAACACAGGTGATGAACTCTGATGGACCGATGCTTTGAAGAAACAACGACATCAAACAGATATACCTTTCCCACTATGAATTATGAAACAGCAAAGTACATTTCCAGTTTTTCACTTTGAGCTCACAAAAACACTTCCAAACTGCAGCTTTCTGCACCAAATAATTTTGGATCTGAGTCATAAACCAAAATGCATTCCTAACAGGCTCCAAACAACAGGTGTCGCACATCAGTCTCCGGACCGCTTCATTGAGCTAAAACAGGGGTGTTTCAACTTACCCACCGGTTCAACATACCCCGTTCTCCCCTAAGTACTCTGTTTCAAAGGGCCCCCCAGTAGCAACTGTTATGTGTAAGTACTCTGCTTTCAAAGGGACCCCACCAGCATCTCTAATGTGTAAATAAGGAAAAGCTTGAAACCAACTTCAATACCTTAAAGAACTGTGTAAAAAAGATCCTATCAAGAAAGAGCAAAAATTTATGCCAATTGGTAATTTTTTTTCACCATCATAGAATGAACCTCGTGGTGAAGTGTGGACAACTGAAAAAGGGGCCCCTGCTTATGTAGTGCATATGAAATCCCAATGAGTTTTGTTGTGTTCAAACATAGACGTGTTTTGTACTCCGTTAATAATCTGCATTAAACTCAATTTGCCTTTTTTATTAAGTCTATTGTAAATTGCATTCTTTGTATAATACTGCATGTTCTTGAATATAGTCAAAAGGGTGAAATTCAAAATAGATTTAATGTATTGATTGTGGCAGCTCGTGACTGTGATTGGTAGGGGTCCTGTAACTCCTCCCTACAAATACTTTATAAAGACTAAGAAACAGCTGTTTTCCACGGCGGAGCGGACTTTTATGACACATGACATTTCTCTTTCTACGATCTAATTGTGATACTTTCGTATATTGCTAGGTTGCAGTGACATGCTATGAGGTGAATGGTTAGTGAGGCACTGGTATCTTTAAAGTTATATGCACATATTAACCCGATACAAGTAACAGCATTCAGCTCGTTCTTTGCTCATCCACTGCAGTCTGCTATTGTCTTGCCTCATACGCATAACGTTCACTTCACAGTCATTCAATGAAACATAACGTTTGTTTCGTACCACGCTAGTGGTCTTAAAACAACGTTAAGATTTACCAACTGCAATTGCCGCAGTCACATTGACTCAATATATCAAGAACGTAAACAACGATAGGTGATCATATCACACACCCGTCTAGGTTAGTTGTAGGGTATGCTAGATATGACTATTGATTAGCAACAGACCCACCAACAAAAATTTTTGGACAAGAGTTCAGTTCGGCAGGAAATCAGATGCTTTTTATCGTTCCATATTCTGTTGTCTCTAATAATTTTTTTTCAACTTACTGTACAGTATTTCTAAAATTGCGTTACCATGTTATTGTTACGTTTCGTACAAAAATTGAATGGATGATCAGAAGCAGGGTTGCCAGATGTTTTTCGTAGTTTATGGCCAAAATCTTAATAAAAAATGACCAAAATGGCTGTTTTTTGAAGAAGTTATGGCCAAAATTACAATATCCTTCAACTATAGTAATTTGCATAATTATAGAGGAATCAAAACATTCGGAAGGCAATGTATTTTTTGACGAAAATATCTGGTTTTGCCAGCAGAACAAGTTTTGGACTATAAACTAACAATTTCTACCATAAACTTAAAATTGCGTGTTACAACTTGTCTTTCTTTATCTTAGCAAAACTTACAACCATATAAAAACTGTTGTGGATTAATGCTTAAAATTTGAGCTATTTCCATGAAACAGTAGTTTGAAATTACTTTTCAGTGCATTGGCAATGCTAGAAATCTCTTGATCTTGTGCTCCAATTATTCGAACAAGAGATAAAATCCATTAACTGCATGAAGTTGATGATCATAATCACATGCTGAAAACCATCAAGTCCACATATATGAATGAAAGGGTAGAAACTCTGGAGAGCAAACACTGGGACATATGACAGGTCCGACTGAAACAAAATCTACTGATTGCAAGGACTAAATATTACACACTTCAAAGCAATACAAGGTAAAGCCAAAGTATCGCGGTAAGTATAATATTACTGTAAAAGTTATGAGAAACGTCTAGCAGTAATGTCTAACTGACAATCCAAAATGTTTCTGCTGAAGTAACAATATGATTATGCAGTCACACAGCTGAGTACAGCGTTCTTCAGATAAATAGTACAATTGTAGCAGCTACCAATTGTAACAATAAGACACGATCATTGGCTGAAAAGCTTGTACAAAATCTACTGACTGCAAATGAGCTAAATCAGTGGTGGGCAATTAATTAGGCTCGGGGGCACTTTGAGAAGACCGCGTTTAGCAGAGGGCCGTACCTTTTAATTAAATCGTAAAGCAAATTAAAAACATAATCAACAACGATACGTAGAAAAAGTTCTTATACAAGCCTAACTGTTTTTGTGTAAACACTTTATTCAACGCAAGCAAATGAATGTGACATATGCAACCTCACACACTTTCCAAATATTTTCAGATTTGAAGATTTTTCCTGAACGCTGTCGTGGGCCACTAAAACGCTTTGCCGGGCCACATGTGGCCCGCGGGCCGCTAATTGCCCACCCATATAAATCATTGCTACACACTTCAACGAAGCAACACAAGGTTGAGGTACTATAGTGTCACTGCAACGGTGATATCAAGTCAGTCCACAAAATACAAAAAATCTTCTCAGTTTCTTACTGTATAAGGAAAATTTTATTTTACAGTAACAAACTGAAACAATGGCCAAATTTTATATAAATAGCCAAATGTGTTTTTTCATGGTCAGCGCATTCAAAAATGGCCAAATTTTTCGAAATTGGCCATGAAATAGCTAATCTAGCAACCCTGAATAGAAGCTGGTCATCGACGCACTGTAAACTTCACATTTCCCGCTGTGACGTGGAAAAACATTGTCTCGTCGCTTTCAATGCCCTTATGATGCAATAAACGTCTTCCAGGGCAAAGTGCATTTATTGCTTCGAGTTTTTGAACGTGACGTTCACTGGTACCACGCCTAGTGATTTTTCACTGGATCTAGTGATTTTTAGATTGACTTCGTGATTTTTCATTGCAATCTAGTGTTTTCTTGCGAAGTCTGTTTGAAGAAGATCAGTTTGTTTTTTTTCTAACTTTTCAGCCCTTTGTTAATCAGTAAACAATTGATTACGCGAATCGTTGTTTGAAGATTTGCACCAACAGAACGAGAGTGTTTCTAATTTGAGTTTCTTATGTTTTTCACTTCCATGCTGCAATGCTAGCCATGAATGAAGGTCTTTTCATTTCTTTGCGGGAACACTGCAGTTGATATGCTGTTAATTAAATTAAACGTTAAGTTGATTGATCTAAAATACTCCGTGAGTGATGTCGTTCTCAGCTGTTGAAAAAAGCCTAAAAATTGTTGGTATGAGATTTTCCAGGTTTCAACGTGATCTATTTTAACAAACTTGCAAATGATGTAAAGCTATTTGAGCGATAAAGCAAAGAACTAAATCATTTCAAGCAAAACTGCGAATTTCGACGTAAAAAATCAAATCTAGTGATTTTTTTCAAATCTTGTTAATTTTTTTGTAATTCTAGTGATTTTTGCAGAGAAGTCTGTGGCAGCACTGGTGACGTTTCCTGCATGACGACGTCCAGAGCTGTAATTTGCAGCACTTTATCAACGCATTCTGTTCAGTGATTTAGGCAAAGTTTATTACGGACTCCCCAAACTGACTTCTCGTATTTCTACCACATAAAAGTAAAATATCTTTATTGTACTCGTGACCAAAGCAGCAATTTTGCGCAGCCGTTCCGACACCAGGTAGAGTTAGTTGTTGAGTAGAGCAGTTAATAGTGGACTTTGCCTATCAATCACTGCTAAGTTTTTCCTGACACATTTGTGCAGTTAGTGGGTTACAGATGTTAACCGTATTGGTTCCATGTTAGAGCCGTGTGAAAGGCTGTTGCCCCCCCCCAAAAAAGAAATCCAGATGGGGCCTTTTAATACCAGCAAGCATTTAGGCAGATGCGTGCTTTTTCGATCCAATTGCAAATTAGCCCCTTGTGCATAACTATTTCAAAATCTAACCAAGCTTAACTAATAATGTACAACTTAGAAGAAAATAACTTCAGTGGTTGCCAATGCAAAATAAGTGAAAACTAACTTCATCACTTGTTAGTTGCTATCATCAATAAAGCGAAACAAAAGTCTCTTCTTGTGATGTAATGGGAAATTATTTATGATGTAATTTACCTGTTTGATGTAGTTGCCTTACTTGCATCAACTATAGTATACGACAGGGGTGGGCAACCTGCGCCCCGCGGGCCAAATACAACAAAGTGGATTTTTATGCCGGTCACTAGTGGTAGACAGCCTGTGTGGAACGAAGGCGCGGCCCGCGGTCTAATCTTAATTTGCGTTTGGGCCTTCAGTAATAAAGGTTGCACACCCCTGGTATACAACAATATGTGAAACCGGCAGTCTCATTAATGCTTGAGATTTGCATCCCGACGATCACAGAGCACCTGGTGGTCGCTGTACAGCCTCATCATTTTGATAGCCAGTCTCAATGTAATCAACTTGGTGCTTTCACCAAAAGCTGATAGGTGGAAGCAGCGCGTAGGACTAACTGCTTCCCAACATTCACTCTGCCTTCACTTCTAATAAGAACGAATTTATTGGAATCTGACACCATCCATCTTTATCTTGACATATAGCAGGGGTGGCCAAACTGCGGCTCGCGAGCCGCATGCGACTCTTCGAACGTTTGCAGGCGGCTCTTCGAGCTTTCCCAAAAATTACCTATTTGTTTTTTATTTTTTCTTCCTATTGCACAGTGTAGAAATATTGTAAAATGGTACTGTGGTAGCTAGCGTGCGGTGCAGTATTACTTTTGTAAGTCGTTCCAAAAAGAATTATAATATCACAGAAACGTTGATTGCAAATAAATTCGTGTTTTTAGATTTTTATCTTGCGGCTCTTTGTAACATGGGTTTTACGATATGTGGCTCATACATAGAGCAAGTTTGGTCACCCCTGACATATAGCAAGTGAGATTAAATCTGAAGAGGCTTTTAAGATCGAGCAAGCGAGCGTTAAACTTATCGAGATTATCTCAGGTTTTTCTGGTCGAAACTTGAAATTAGACTGTCTTAACACTGTCTGCACAGACATATATATAATAAACTGACACAATAGCCTTCCTTCGCTTCAACTTTACACAACCTGTCTCAAGCAGCTTTCACGAAAACGTTTTAACGTTGAACTAGAAGCCTAGTCTCTCTATCTGTACGCAACTGCAAAGCGATTGCACAACATTCCACAGCACACTCATTATGACGCAAATTTCCCCGAGAATTTCAACGCACAAGAGCGAAGCCATCGAAGTTAAGTGACGAAGGTCCAGACTTTATTAACAAAAACTGCTATAGTGTCCGAACGTCCGCAATTCTTTTTCGAAATTAACGAATCATGATATAACATCCTTCATCTACCGGCTCTGCATTGAGGGCAAAAACCAGAAGAGTAAAAGTCAATGGTAGAGAGACGGCTCTAACTTACTAATACAATATATATTGTGGGGTCCCTACGAATGGTCGGCCCTCCCCCGACCGGGGGGTACGGGACTGCCTTGCCACGGCGCTGTTCCATGTACACATTAATTTTAGACTTAACACTCCAGTCACATGCAACCATGAGGGGGAAGAGCGCAGAAAATGGAAAGCTGCTACCTCGTGTTAAAAAATTGCGAGGTTTTTTAAACATGCTTCAAAATCACAATATGTCGGTGAATAAGCTGTCGATCTGGGCCGTTTCGGTCACGGGACGTTTTGGTCTGGTCGTTTTGGTGTGGAGACATTTCAGTCACGACATTTCTGTGCATAACAACTAATTACCTTTGTTTATTGAAATGATTATATAGGCAGGGCAGGTGAAATGTCACGCTAGCTGGTGTTATACAAATTCCCTTTTGAGTAGTAATGATTGCGATTAAACCTGAATTGCAATTATAAGTTTAAAGTATTTGTGTTTAATTGCGAAATGTCGATAATGATTAAATTTGCTTGCTGATGAAAATGAAAATCGTATGTTGATGCTGATAAACTGTTGGATCTTGGATTATGTTTGTAGTTTTTTTTTAAATAAAACTGTCGCGGATTTAAGTAAGTTTGCATTAAAAAGTGAACATATAAGATTTCTGCAAAATTTCATAGTCTGACCGAAATGTCTCGAGACCGAAACTTTTATGTCACCTTGCCCCAATTACGTGACAAAATGGATCTTCACGGGCGAGATGTATCCCCGTTTTACAATGATTTTAAGCGAGTCAATAGTAAACCCTGCCGTGTTTGAGCATAACTCAGTCAAATATTCTCCATTCTCAACTAACAGCACCTCAACCCCGTGGTCAGGTATTGGAGTCAAGTTAGAATATGTTGTGTGAGCATTGGTTTATTGAAAGCTTAATACAGGCACACCCATCAAATGCAATCATGCAAAACGTAAATAACACACGTATAATATGTACGTTATCTCATCAACCTAGCTTTAAATGTAGCCTGAATCACAAGATCATCAGGCCCCACTTATCTGCTACTGTTGTGGTTTTCTACAGTGCAACTTGTAGCTATCAGAGCGTATCTTGGTTCACAAGTCCCCAAGCCCCGCTCTCGCAGTGATTCAATCAAGAATGCCAAAATCCTCGTCTGCGGCGCCTTTTACAGCCGTCGATGCAGTGTGCTTTAAAGGTGCGCATTAAAGGTGCGCTTCGTGCGCATGCCTTTATTTTCACAATTGCACCTTCAATATTTTTACACCATTATAGTCTCATATGGTGTTAACTGCAGTATAACTTTTATCAATGTGCTAGTTGTGCATCACGTCCATTTACGCAAGCAACCTCTGTTCACATTAACAGTTCTCCTTGCTCTTGATTGCCTTATTTGGTCTTGGCGCTTTCGACCTTTAGCGAAGAGGGTTGCTCATCGTTTGATACTAGCCCATCCAGGAATTTGTCCAAATCTTCGTCGTAGGTGGATTCGTGCACCATTGTTGTTGTCACTGGTTGGCTTTTGGCTATATATACTGACAAGTGCTCTTGTTTGACTTCTTGCTTGACGTCTGTTTTACCCACAGTGTCTTCTGTGTCATCGCCTATGTCCTCTTGTACGCTCATTGCTACTTCAGGTAGCGCTAGCTGTTTTACTGTGACATATGGACGCCATACATACTCCTTGTGGCTTTCCTGGGATGGCGACTTTATTGTGGCTTGTATGAGCACATTCTTCTGCTTCGATTGCACGAATATGTGATACATTCTGGTCTTGTCGACATTGTGCTTGTTTAGCATCACCCAGCCGTTGTTTCGTCTTGCCCTGGTAGACAACCAATAAGAAAGCAACCTAAACACATCGTCAGTTTTCATGCATTCTAGTGGCAGGTTCTTTTCTTCATCTCTGCGGTAAGTCATACTTCGTAAGTATGCAGTTGCTCGTGCTCCTTTTGTTTTATACTTGCGTAGTTCTTCTATCACTTGCTCGCTTTGGAACTTTCCTCCGATTTCAGAGTCCATAATATTTTTCACACAGATAATGTCTATATACTATGCGTTAAAGAATAACAATTCTCTGCAAAAGCAAACGCTCCTAAAGACAGGTAACCTATAAAGAACCTTTACCACCCAAAAGCGTTGCTTTCAGCACACTATACATCTAGTACTGTTCAAGGCAATTGGTTGATTTTCGGTTCAGCTGGGCTTTCGCGTCGTGTATTGCGCGTTGCTTGGAAACCCAGATAACGTATCACATGCAGCTCCGCTGTAGCTTGTGTAACCGCCATATTAGTTACTTGCTCAGAAGCAGAGTGTTATTGGCGACTTAAGATGTTGTGAGCGACTACCTTAGTCAGTTTCGGCCACAACAAAACGGCCACATCGAATCGGCTCAGACCGAAAAGTCCTGTTCTGGAGAATGCAAGCACGCGTGTTGTTACCTGAAAGCATTGATTTGCGAAAAAGTAGCGAGTGATTATTATATTGCTGAATGTTTGATAATTGTGTTGAGTAGTGTCTTGTGAACAAACTAAACACCGTAAACTAAAACTTAGGACTTAGCTAACCAAACCATCAAACTGAAGTGGATATCATGTCTGCGGATCACTCACTTTGGGCGATATGAAAAGTGATGGCGTTTTCCCATACATTCTAATGGCAAAGCATTTAAAATGATTTGGGTTAACTCGAACGAAGTTCAATCAGTCCAATCGCACAAGCTGTAACCAGTGGCATAACTAGAGGTTTGAGCCAGAGAGGGCAAAACTTAGCTAAAGGGGGCCCTCTAGCCAAAACTCAGAAAAAAGTAAAGAAATAATAGCGAATCTCTGGATGTCGTGGATGTCCATACTAGATAAGCAAAAAAGAAAACACCCCGAAAAACGCAAAAAACAACAACCTAAAGAAATCTAAATATCAAAATGTCGACTAAAGGGGGCCCAGGTTTTACATTTAGCTTGCCAGGGGGGGGGCGGCTCGCCCCCTTGCCCCCCTGTCAGTTACGCCACTGGCTGTAACCACGATGACATCTTACTAGAGATTTCAAATGCAAGAAATATGAAATGCAAAAGCTGCGATATAAGAATCGCTCAGATGTTGCGCGCATCCGGGTAACACGATTTGGCACTTTAACAGGGGCAATGATCGATCATGCGGACGCCAGAGGTGGCCAGAGCCCGGAGTCACTTTTTCAGACTCCGACTCCGCTCCTGTTCCAAAATTTTTCAATCCGGATCCGGGTCCGGAAATATTTCAAATTTGAGAATCCGACTCCTGTTCAGACTCCGGCTACTATCGATCCAACCGAAATTTACCCATGTTTTTGCTCAAGAAATGACCACGAAGGCCCCTGCTACTGCCGAAATTGAAAAGTGACTCCGGGTCCGGTTTTTCACAAGTTTTTGACTTCAGGCCCGAATCAGGGTCCGAAAGACAAACGCAAAATCCAGCCGGAGTCGACACCGGCACTCCGGATCCATGGCCACCTCTGGCGGACACCCACATGTTGGCCAATGAAACGTGATTTCAAATCACGAGAAACGGAAAGCACACGCCTTCGGATGTCAAAGAAAACTTTTTGTCAGGAAGCACACGTGAAAAGTTGTGGGAAGGTCCTCCCATGCAATTCAAATGGACATTTACACTCGACCAGGACTAACTCCCAACCGCGAGACTTCTTATTCGAGTTCAGCTCGTCCGACGGTAGCATAGCAAGACGAAATCTTGCTGTGGCCAAACTCTCACTTAAAACCGCAGTAACATAGCTAAACTATGCTCTGGCTTAGAAAGGAATAAACGTTTAGTCAAAGCGAGCTGCTCAAACAGTTTGTGGTGATACAAGTAAACAACTAAATTGTATTGCGACTTACTGATAGAGAAAAGCAAGGGCAGTCAAGAATATGTTCAAAATTTAAAGACAGTGCAAATTATGGAATATACACTAATAAAGGTGAACAAAAACGCTGGTATGTATTCTTAAGTTAAGGCGCAGCTAAGATCGTTTCACGCAACACGGTGCTCTAAGTTTGTTAATCGCGTATTAATTGCAATACGTTATTGTGAATTTTATTGCTTTGTGCAGAGTGTGATAAATATGTAATCTTCATCTTAAATCAATGACGGAATCTACAGGCTGGTCCTAAGTCTGTATTGTTTGGTCGTGTGTGAAATGTGGTCTCTTTTTCTACATTCGAAGCACGAACTCACGCTGATAAGTTACTGTTGTAAAAGAATAAACAAATTATTATGGGATCATTAGCGTCCAACGTCGACCCTCAAAAACGGGAGACTAAAGTTAGCTAATTTTTGTGCATGTCGATAAGACATGAAAACAAAATGATTCTAGAACAATTGAAAGTGATAAAACAGCAGGTGATTCTTACTTCCAGTAGTGTTACTGTTACACTGCACTTCATCTACTGAACAAGGACCACTGAAGTACCGTAAATGTTAATTTGAATTTCAGAATGTCAAACCCCCTGCACAAACGTAAAGCCCTCCTTTTAAAGATTTTCTGTCGACGGTTCTGCACTTATCAAAGGTTGTTTCAAACTCGGAAATTTCCAATACAAGATGTCAAACGAGGTCGTTCCACCAAAGGTTTTCCAACATTCTGTTTGGCACAAAACGTCCAATCATTTTCATGCGTCAGTGAAAACTACGTTGTGTCAACTGTTATGCAGTAACGCTGCAATTCCATCTAAACCTGCAATTATTACTCATAATTGCTGCCAAACGCAAACTCGCATCACCCTGATCTCAGTAACCGTTTTGGAGAAACTCCCGATTCATAAGACGTGTACTGTACTCTCATCCATACCGTGAGCGCAGCGTGAGGAATAAATAAATAGGAGATCGAAGCAGGGTCGCAACCATCTGGAATTTTTGGAGGGGACAAAATGATTGTAACTTGTTGCTGTACTTAATAACTAAAAAAGTTATTGGCGTTTCACAACGTTTTTGAAAATTTCGGGGGGCAATTGTCCGGTTATTACAACAACTTCTGTGTTTTAATCTCAGTTTGGTATTTTCATGTACCAAAAAACTGCCTACGAGAGAGCTGACGCATAGCAGATTTATTGATACCAGTTGTCAGTCCAAACGTGCATTACACTTCATCAACAAAGATTGAAGCCACGAGAAATTGTTCTCGAAATCAACACGATAGCGAGATTCGCACCTGTGCCGCATGCTATCAGTGGCGATTCTAAGGGGGACCTGGATGGGCCATAGCTCCGCCAGATTTTTGGCTGGCCCCCTGTTTGGTTCCCAGTTTTGTGTTTAATTTCAAGTTCATTTGATTAACATATGCCGCAAATAACTTTCAGCCAGCAATATGTTAAACGATGATTTGGAAGATCTCTAGCCTGCATTTAATATTTACCAAATACAGGGTAACCCAAAACAAACAGAACCCACAAACCTTTGAATATAATTTTTAATTTTAATTTACCTCTTTTCTTTTTCAGGCTGTAGTAGTGCATGAAATATTGAATGTTTGACTGGATTCAGAAGTTTAGAGAGTATGGGGCTGTGCAAAATCCTAGTTCAAAAGGTCTGAGGGGTACTTATTCTTGTCGGACGGTGAGCGCTAGGACGCAAAGAAACATTGATGGTGTAAGGGATTCGAAACATTGGCGCTGTACGGGACTCCAACGCCGTGAAGGCCCTTTGTAGCATATTTTCGAAAGAACGTGACTTTTATGCGAAGGGACTTACAATGCCTGAAACTCTTGGGAATTATTGTACACAGACTGAAGTTTGAAACCTGCAAAGTGCTTGAAGTTTACTGGATCTCTGTAGGATTTAATAAAATCTGTATGGTTTCTGTTTTTTGGTCACCCTGTTCATGACAAGCTGGATTGATGTGCTTGACGTCCGGGTAATGGGAGCTGTTGATGACGCACATACAGGGGCGGAGCTAGGGGGGTGCCAGGGGGGCCACTTCCCCCCAAAAATTTTGCCTGGCCCCCCCAGTGGCCCCCCTAAAATTTTCCGCGTGACGTCATGCCACTGCATTGAAAATATTTAAAGCTATAAGACACAGACCATTGACAGCTCCCCTTGTTGCAAAACTGGCCCCTCCAGTGGCCCCCCCAAATGAAAATGTCTGGCTCCGCCCCTGCGCACATGCCAACGCTTGCTGAGATCCTGCGTAAAAATTTTTCAGACTGCGGTCGTGGTCGTGAAACATTCAGTTCGAAGCTAAGTAACAGTCGCAGGAATGGGAAGATTGATCTACCGTGCATTTCGATGTGAGGCAGAACTGGATTATGTTACTGTCCGCAGATTGTTGCTTGTACTAGTAGCAAAATATTTGCGAAAGCAGTAGGAATTGGTATCAGTTAATTTATTTGAATTTATACCGACTGCAGTTGTGTGTTCAGCTGCTTTGTGTTGTATATAACTTCGAAGCATCTTACGTAAGTGGTTTGTGGCTTCAGTTTTAAGTCTACCCACACATGTCCTGCAACCTCATAGCACCTAGATAGACCTCAGAGTAGAGCGCTCTGCAGTAATGCAGTCTTTCTTCACCCGATTTTATGTCACTACTAGCTACTGGCAAAAAGGAACAAAGAAAGATGTTCTTGTGGTCCATATCCACTTAAAAAATACGCTTGTGTGACGTTGCTACATTTGCTGTCGGAAATTCTCAGGAAAGTTAATAAAGTATCACAATTGCTGCAGTAATAGTAAAGTAAACCTGGGAAAGCAGCGGAGCTCGTTTTGTCTCTTCGTGAAGAGTTGGAGTTGGAAAACTTCAAGTTAGTTGAGCAGTACGCTGAGGAGTTACATTGATGAGCTATCGTCAGAATCAAATGTTGACGTTGAAGAAGTTGATTGAGTATTAATTGAAGGACAAATTTTATGTCATGCACGAATGAAAATGTGTAAGATTATATTTGTGTATGTACTGCATACGGAAATGTTAACATCATGTTTTTATATGTTTCAGGGATTAAGATAAACATGAAAAAGGCAGAACATGTGTATGAAGCATTTGTGAAGCGTAGAAATATTTTCGAAGATGTACAAAATTATGTGCAATGTGATGATAATACGTTTTTGCGTAATGAATTAATGAAATGGTTAAAAGCAATGGTATCGGTAAATGAAATATTTGACATAATACAAAGGGGAATAACAATTCGGTTTAAAGAAAGAGTAGTTTTCATAAAAGCGGAAACAAAGAGAAGTGAATACTATATTACGCAATGGCATTTCATTGAAAATCAAGATGAAGTGACGCATGATTACTAATGATGTGTTTTGTACATTACAGATGGATATAATAGAAACCTTGAGATTCCATGCTGTAACAAAATGAAAGTGAAACAGTACATAGTAAAATCAAGCTATTGCTTGTTTGAAGAAGCAAATGAACCATTGGAGAAGATGTCAAGCAATAAAGCATTCAGGATTGTGTTGGCCTGGATCGCTGAAAGAATGAAACATACGATTAGAAAAATCGTATTACAAAAACACAATGACAGTAAAACGGTCATGACATACATTGGACTAAGATTAAACAGATCCTCTGTATATGTCAATTACGTGCATGATGTGCTGTCAAAGCCATCACACTGTGCATATGTGTGGAAACCGCACACAACGTTTAACAATCTAACGACTGAAGAAATAAAAAACAGTGCAAAAAGAGCACATGAATTGGATTATGGACTTGTAGAACTGAAAAAAGTTCAGTTTGATGAAAGGCTTGACAAAGAAATCAATGAAATACTTGATGAGATAGTACTGTATGAAGCGAAAAGCAACAGCGTGAAAAAGGGCGCTACGTCACTTGTTTTGAAGTGCAGCTGAAAAAAGCGCACCACAAAAGGAAATGCGTCACTAAAAAGAACAAAAAAGAAATATTGTTAACCCTTTTAAATACAGAAAGAAAACCTGAAAGCTATATTCAAAGGTCAATACTTTGCTTAGCCAGTAATATGTAAGATAGAAAAAAAATTTCATTATCGTATAGGTTGAAGGAAGTGTTTTACGATGATGTTTTGACATGATGTTTTGCACTTATGTACAGTAACGCATGTAAAAAGGAAGTGGTACTTAAGGGAAACTACCACACGCGAATGTAAAACGCATATTACAAATTGCTTCTTCTTCTTCTCTCGTTTGAGCGAGTTCTTCTTATATCCACTGCTAGCCCGCCTAGATATCGGGGCAGGTGTTGACCAGCCATTCGGTTGTCTCATCGTCCAGAACCACCAGGCCGTGTAGTCCGTGGGGGGGTCGATGGATTGGACAGTGGAGGACGATATGGTCGACGGTTTGTTCTGCGCCACACTCACAGGCCGCAGAGGAGGCCATACCCCATTTGTACAGGCAGGAGCGTAAACGTCCGACACCGGTGCGGAGGCGGTTGAGCCGGACCCAGGCTCTTCTTGGGAGGGTCATTCCGAGGGGGGGGGGTGTACCGGTGTCTGGAATTGAAGTGCGGAGTTTTGTGGGGTCGTCCGCCCACTCCGCGTTCCATTGATGATCCGCCCACTGCGTCGCACGTATGTTGTTGTTGTCAGAAAACTGATGAG
>Ga0210059_1002430_pt1 | contig 29139 bp, 16 predicted proteins | sample Ectturendosymbi2_FD_188042 | JGI IMG/M metagenome (GOLD analysis project Ga0210059, IMG submission 188042) | Ecteinascidia turbinata endosymbiont from Florida, USA - Sample 2 (SPAdes) (version 2) | ecosystem: Host-associated > Tunicates > Ascidians > Unclassified | place: Key West, Florida...
GATTTCAATTATGTTTTTTTTCCAGACCATCTTACATGTAAGTGCACCTTATATAAAAAAATGAGGCATTTTTGTGACATTGGGTTACACAATTGCAATTTCTTGTTGGATTATAATGATTTGACCCGTAGACTGAAGTTCATTCTTCAACTGATACACAACATGTGCATGACAAAAGTTACACTTGAAAATGTTGAGGCCAATCCCTCTTCCATCAACTAAAATCTCCCTCGAAAACATAGAAAACGTCACGGAGCAAGAATGCAACAACGTGTATGTGCATTACTTGCAAGAAACCAACTTGTAGCACACGTTCTGTCGGCAATTCAGAAATAACTTAAGGGTGTTCAATCCCCTATGCTTGCACTTGCAGTACTTTGGCTTGGAAAACAGAAAAATGGTTTGCAGTTTATTTCCAAATTTCAGCAAATGGCTTCATGTTGTTGGTATCTTTGTGATTTACATTACTGTACCAAGACTATTTTCACTATTACCAGCTATTTACATTGCAATTATGTATATAAATAGCTGCTTTTGTGTATCTCGCTGGCTATATTTAACTAGTTGATCAGCTGTCAAAGATAGTCATACAGTACATGTGCAATCATTTGAAATACTGCAATGCAATGCATTTTGTGTCAACTCGAATAACATAAAAACATAGCTAGTGTGGATAGATATTTGCAAAATTTAATAAATTCAGCATTGCTTGCCTTTTACGTGGCCGTAAATGCTTTGGTTTCAAAACTTTGGTGTCGTTTTTGACACCTCAGTAAAATGTGGGGAAGAAAAATCTTGGTAAAGCTAGTGCTAGCTGTTTTTTAGGTATCAAAAAATGCTTCTAAGTGAAACTTTCTTCAAAAAGGTGGCGGTTGGCACAGTCTTGTTGCAGTGGTATGTAACATAAAAATGTTTTGGAAATGCTTTGATATGTTGGTGATTGATAAGTGCAAAGGCAACAAAATATGTAACATGTTTTCCACTTTATCCTACAGCTGGAGAACGCCTAGCTAGCAGTATCCACCATCTGGTGATTGTAATTTCTCACCAAAATCACCTGGTAACAGTGGACATCGCTGTGGTAAACCACCCAGTTACGAAAGTGTTAATTCATGCTTCCAACGAAGTGAAACTTTCTTCAAAAAGATGGCAGCGGTAGGCCCAGGCTTGCTGAAGTGTTAAAGATGGCAGCGGTAGGCCCAGGCTTGCTGAAGTGTTATGTAGCCTAAACTGTTTTGGATATGTTTTGATGTTGGCACTTGATTAGTGTAGAGGTTACAAAATGTAAACAAAAACATTTAGCCTGGCAGCAAGCTTCTGAGTAATCTGCCTGCTTTTTGCTTTCATTTTTCTGTAATGATTAAAACTGTCAAGTGTATCTCTTTCATAGTTATAAGCCACAAAGATGGCGGCTAGTAAATCGATCACAGTTTATTAACAGGGAAACTAGTATCGCATTTTTCAACACATCACCAGCCCTGTAATCGTAAGACAAATCTTACAGGTGAAATGTTGGCACTTTAAAACAACTAAAGAAACACGAACTGTGGCTAGTTGCAATAACAATACTAAAATTTGCGAAGCTAAAAGGCTAAAAGATTAGATTGTCAACTCGGGTTGCTATCTTCTACGAGTCACATCTAAATGGCTGAAAAATTGCACATTACATATATAACGCATGAGCCTCAAGAACAGTAAATGCCAACAACATACTTGTCTTTTGTAGTAGAGCTTTTCACGTGCCAATCTCTTATCAATTTCATCACTTTTCACTTTTCTGTCATCACTCAGGAAACAATTCCATGGCATTTTCGAGCACATTTGGCCCATTTGTCACCCATTTACAATCTACAATCAATAGCACAACAGAAGCTAGTTTAACAAAGTAACACACCTCCAAACCTGAAAACTGAACAATAGCTAATTGCAAAATACATAGATTACATTTTTGCATGATCAGTCAATGAAGACAAGCTGCAAGACAATAATGATCAAAAACTGTACCTGGTTATAGAATAATGTAAACTTTTGTTTACACAGGGTTCACACATATTTTTCTAAAATGTTCTCCATACTTTTTCAATACTAAATTAAAAGAGTTCAATAACATTGCTTCTCTTCATTTCTCGAATTTCTTAGTCATGAAACTCAATTTTACACATTGCATAACACTGCACAAATAATGAAGTACTTTGCCTTCAGTAAAATTCTGCTTAGATATTTGAATTTCCACACTTTTTCAATACGTAATGTACGAAAAACTTCTGAAATTCGATACTTTCAATACTGCATGGGAACCCTGTTTACAAGTTCCCTGACTGATAATCAGGCTTGGCAAATATTGTGTGGCTCTCACAACTTCATTTAAAGGACCATCTGCAACTTCCACAAACTAAATGCAATTTTGTCATTTCTGTAAATTAACGAGGGTATTGTCTATTGAAAGAAATCCTTTCTCAGCACAGAATCAGACACTAAGATCTTATAGAGTATACATTTTGCCTACAAAGAAGGTATCATCAGCTCTTATTCAAATAGAAATTAATGAGGGTATGGCATAAATGATATTAACATTTACTGAATAATGCCTTATTGTTTATGATGCATGGCAGTTTTCTAGGTGTAGATTCAATTAGATAAACACTTAGACATGGTTGATATTTAAGGTTGCAATATACAGAGATAATATTCATGCCTAGTAAGAAAAAAATGTCCAGAGGGCACATCATCAATGACGATAAAGATACAGCTCAATGTGAATCCAACTTGGTTGAACATCTGTGTACTAAGTGTAATAAAAAATGTATCACAAATAGCGAGATCATTTTTGAATTGAGTTTCAAAATTTGGCTGATTTTTGATATACACTAGATGGGACTAATAAGAAAAATTTCAAGTGTCTATGACACTGAACTACCTATGATAAAAGCTTACTGAATATGTATTTCCAACATTTTTGAAGCCAAGGATTATAAAATTTTTATTTTTTTCTGTAACAGCAAGGCAGAAAAAGCAATGGACAATTTTTATTAAGAAATGCTCATCACAACTCAGTGTTTGATGCAAACTAGGTATGAGTTTTTATCAAAAATGTGGTTCACATGGAAATTTATGCAAATGAAGTTATAAATTTATTTGCGCTATATTCAAATTCCTTGTGAAGGTGCAATGCATTGATTGATCCCTTCAAAATTTTGTCCCTGAATAAAGTTGGAAAAAATGTCAACAAAATTTCTTCAAGAAAACAAGACAATCTGCCTACACTATCATCAAAACTCTTAATTCCAAGCAATTTTTGCAGACAAAGGGTATTGACACCAAGTCTGCCGAAGGGCAGAATTGCATGTCTTATGACCAAGTATCAATGCTTCAAGATGACTTGAAATTTTACTAACTGTTTGCTAGATTTGATATTTCACTAATTTTGGAATTTCACTAACTGTTTGCTGATACATATTTTTATTTGACTTTTTTACCTAAGTGAACTAATAATAAAAAATCATTCCTAGTCACAACTGTCACCAGCAGTATAATACAGGGTATTCCAAAAATTGTGTTATCACTATGCAATCTAATGAGCTGACTACTTTCGTTCAAAAAATCCTGTTTTGTAGAAATAACTCCAACAATTTTTATTTAAAAAATATACATTTCATGTGTTTGTCTTTACAGGTATGGAAATGCATTCCTCTTAATAGAAAATGCATTTTGTGCAGTAAAGTATACTTGATCACTGTCAATCAAGGCTTTGCAGTGTGCATTTGTAAAAGAATCACATAAAGAAATCACCTGCAGTTCTGATATAGAAAAGGTGCAAGTTCCAAGGGGAAAGTTTTTTCCGTAAAGCTCAAAGCTAAAGTGTCTGGACTAGGTCGTACCAATTTTGGGCAAATGTCTCAGATCTCTACATAAGTTGGTCAAAGTTGCAGTTGGGCTTATCATTCACAAAAATGCCAAAAAAAGTTAAATAAATTGTTGTTTGACGTTTCCTCTGAGTGTTTTCATGGAAACAAGACAAAAAATAGAAAAATGCATAATCTCAACAACTGAAAAAGCTAGAACAATTTTTTTCTATTAATGAACCAGAACTGACATGTTCCTATATGCATTTAATAGAGCTCAACCGATGCATCGGCATGCCAATATATATCGGCCGATAAGATGAGGTTGCCGATGTATCGTATCAGCAAAAATCCACAGATATAAATCTGCAATATTTGCTCATAAAAGTGTTACGCTGTTGCTCTGCATGGAGTGTTCGGAAGCCCATGTTGCTACCTGTACTTCGTCGCTGACCCTGATTGATTAACGCAAATGCTGTCCTGTACCTAGCGTACAGCGCCTTCATGCATAATAATCAGACCACTGTGCAATAGTCCCGACAAAATGCTCTATGACGTAACGTTCGCTTGCAGGTTTTGGCGCGGTAAGCAGATGAAGATTGTCTGTGAACAAACTAGGTTACGTGCTGTTGTGTTGGTTGGCTATTTCATCAAAGCCTTTCTAGGCTAAGCAGCCTTGTGTTCAATGTGCATCAAAAAAGTGTGTGCGTCACAGATAGCAGTGACCCAGGTTTGTACAGAGTTCGATGTTGTGCGGTTCTTCATCGCAGTGAAGCGATGGTTTTAATGCATCACGCATTGTTTTTTACTTACTCATGATATCTGAGGGTAGGCACAGATGTCCACACAGGGAGTAAGCCTACTTATATGTACCATGATTGCCTGTTAGTGCATTTGTTGATTTGGAGTTAGACTACTGTGAGTGCTAAAAATTGCTATGGACTGCAGTAGGCACAATGGATGAAACCATCATATCAGAGTACATTTGACCTTCAGTCAAACACAGTTGGTTGAAGTGATCACGTGACAAGTACAATACGTAAAGAGACAAGGGTTTACATTCAAGGTTTAGCCTACAGTTCACACAAGGCAAACAAGAAGCTGCCAACAGCAAGCACTGAAACCATAATAATACTTGTCTATCAGACTGAGCATTTACAGATATCATGCTGCCCAAACCTTTCATGTGACAACTTCAGCTAATCATGTTCGGCTGGTGGCAAAATAACTCCAAGAGTGTGTATTTTGCCTCATGAGGCAAAATAGACATTGCTTGTTCTTAATTGTAACCGGTGTATTTTTTATGTGGTCTGAAGAAAAAATGCACTGTTATGCCTTTCAGCTGTAGTTTAAATAATGTAAAAATATAGGTATCGGCAGTGAAAAATGAAAAACATTAGTATTGGCCCAAAAAAAACTTATTGGTCAAGCTCTAACATTGTATACACTTTACTTGCTTATTTGATGTGTTTTTTTGAGATATTTGAGATTTCTTGATTTTTTAAAATGGTTTTTGGCCTAAATTTTTGATTTTTTATGCTTAATGGATGGAACTTATGTAGATAAGTCAGACAAAAGGATCTAGTTAAACACTGTAATCCACAATGTAATGATCAGCCAATAAGTTAATGATCGTACATTTTGAAGCACACTGTCATGAAGTTTGATCAAACAAGGTAATCAAAAAAGATATCCTGTAGAAAATGTTTACACTGAACAACAATATGCATATGAATACTATCAAGCAAGCTGACTACTTTTGCACACTTATAACAAACAAAAAAAACTTAATGCCAAAATCATGCAAAATGAGATACAATTGCCAGGTTTTAGTTAATCTGACTAAATGTTAACAAAAGCATTATGGTACCACTTCAAGGCTAATCAGCACAGTGGAATGGTACATGAAAAACACAAGGGCCTAAACTTAAGAAAAACAAAAAATAACATCAGTACATTTGTATAAAAGTTTGTATAGTTAATAAAAGTAATTACCAGGTTTCTCTTATACCTTTTCAGCTCTAGTCTCAAAAAATCCAAGTGCTTCCTAACACATTTAAGATTTTGCTTTGTCACTCTTTCACAAGATTTAGCAGTTATATTGTATTTGCCTCAGCATACTGAAAATGCTCATCAAATACTCCTGCAGCTTTCTACTTCTTGTAACTTTTCCAGGGCACGTTCTGAAGCATAACGGGTAACATTTAGGTTCTTCACGAAATGATGAGCAGTAATACAACCATTATTTTGTTGCAAAGACCTTGGTTCTGCTTTCAAAAAGCCATGGTCTACATTCAGGAGCTGAATGTAACGTCCAGGAACCTTTTCTAACAATACCAACACGTGAAAATAATGCCAGAAGAGGCATCTGTTGCAGAACAATTTTGCGACTTTGTTTGGGTGATGCAGGAATGCCTTAACCATTGCTTGCTTTTCACTCAGTGGAACACAGTCACTGAAAAATGACAAGGAAACTAAGCATTCTGACGAATACCAAAGTACTGTTATCTCCAATTATGCTGTTGTGATCAGAGTTAATAGTGCTGTAGTCTGGAGTGGTTCTTATTTGGCTTAATTAATTTCTCTTTTTGATTGTTCTTAGCAACAGTAAGTAGTTTTTCTAAAAGTGTTTTAATGTCAATATTTGTTGGTAACCTTTTTACTGGCTGCACAGGACTGAAGAGGTTAGACATTAAACTAGTTTTCTTGTGCCAATAAATTGCAATTATGATTTGCTTGTGTTGGTCATTGAACTGTGACTTATCTATTAGTACCAAAGGTAAATTTGTCAACTTTCTTCAGATAAGCAGTAATCATCCTGCAACGCATTGTGATCTTTTTAAAGTGTTTTGTACAGTTCCAGGTCTAAGTTTGGTGCACTTGCTGAGTCTGTGCTGGTTTGTCAGTGTAGATTTGGTAGTTGTGAGAACAGGTACTGCATATCTATTTGCAAAAATGAGCCTATGATAAACTGTAAGACTGACACACAAATCCACTGGGGGTCACTTAAACTCTTGTTAAGAAACACTGCTTTAAATTTATGCCTGATGCATGCAGACCACATCTAGTGTATTTTCATAGTCTGCATCTAATTCTATGTCTTGTCTATATTAGCATCTGGCAAGGTCTACACTCAACTAGAAGTATTGCAACATCACAGACTTTTCAACAATAAAAATACCTGCTTTTGAACCTATGCTTTATTTGACTAAGCTCAACAAAGGTTTGTATATTTATTATAAATTTTGAACTGTGTGCTCTGCATGATGATAAAAACCCAGGTGGAGATTTTTTTGGGTTGTTTTTTTTTACAACAACCCTGGTATTAACAAAGCATAGCCGGAGACATGTTATAAAAAACACAGCTCCAGAACCATGTTTATGAAAACAGAGAGCTCCGGAGCCATTTTATTTTTACAGGAGCTCCGCAGCACTGGCTAGAACAATGTCTTAACTAATTGACCGCCGGTCCACAGTATATTCGTGGCTGCTGTCTGATGCTAGAACACTGATATGGTTTTTGCGCTGGCGCTTGAGTGGGCAAGGCATTGTTTTGAAAAGGCTCTGGATGGAAAACCTTGCACGATAGAAACCCAATTTCTGCACAAAAATCTTAGTCATATTGTGTAGTTTATGAAAATCGAAATCAAATAATTTTTCCACTTCTTTTGGAGAGAAAAAACACCTTGAAACAAGGGTGGATTGTCTGTTTATTGACTTTGAAAATTTATTGCGCCTATTCCAGCAATGGGAAAAATGTAAAAATCACAGAAACGGTTGCTATAGCTGTTACAAAGCATCCTGCCAAGTTTTGAATGAAAAAATTGCAAAGAAGAAAAGTTATAACAGTTTTTATATCACCTGGTCCTAGACAGCATTTCTGCTTTTCGACTCCGTCCAAAAATGCACATGCGTTCAGCTGTTTTTGCCGATCGTTAAATAACTCAGTTTGGTTTCAATTTGACTAAAACGTACAGCACTTTCATTTCGATACTTAAAACTTTCATGGATGTTTTCGTTGCACTAACTGAACTATGGAAAAGAATTATTACACACATTGTACAACAAAAAAACACGCAGAATTTTTTTTTCAAATGAAAAAGCCACACAAAATTTTTTTTCACAAAAAATCAACGCAAAATTTTACTTGCACGTGGGCTGAGCATTCGACAATTATCAGCTTTGGATGCTGAAATATAACGCTTCTGCTGCTGTTGTTGTTGCAGAAAAAATTTAAATATTACAGAACATGTTGTGATTACCTTGTAGTAGCCGTATGTCAAGATGGTAGTGCATGAAACGAGAGGAAAAAAGCTACATTTTTATCAGCTGGTCGTAAATATGGTTTGAGATTTGTGAAAAAGTTATGCATGCATGTTCAGGTGCTTGGCGTTGTTGCGATGGGAAAGGATGAGCGGCAAGGGTGCAATGCGAGTTATTGTTGGCAGCAACCTTTATTGTTCTCTGTTGAACTCTAAATATCCATTGATATGTATTGTTGAGAAGCAGCGAAAAGATCACAAGTTGCGATCACTGAATTACTGCTTTTTCGCAAATCAACGGGTGTTATTCTTTGCGATGGCTAACAGGCTGTTTGAAGACTGCCAATTATGAATGTTTGTGAAGCAGCGCGCATTGCCAAGTGCGAATGTTTAAAGCAGCCGAACAGACGGCTCCAGCAGTTACTTGCTGTTGAAAATAAAACAATTTTGCAGCAGCCAAAACCGTCAACTTTTTACATAACGTTCCACCACACACTAACTTTTTATCCACATCACACTGGCATGCATTCACAAACGCTTTACACAAACGGGTCATTTGAAATCTGCCAAGAATGAATGTTTGTGAAATAACGTCGAACACATGGCTGAAGCACTTACTTGCTGTCGAAAAAAATATTTATGCTCAACCAAAAATTGTCAAATCTCTACATGACAGGTTTTAACTCAGTAAGAAAATTTCTGAGTGATTGTTTATCCACATTACATTAGAAACCGCTCCCAATGAAATGCAATGTGACAAGACAATCAGCCACACGGTTACAGCAGGCTGATCTTATTTCCGCACTCTGCTAAACGTGTGCATGACTGCAGGCAAAATATACCATGGTTGCTTTGAAATGCTCTCTTGACCACCGTACGTCAGCGAACATTATAAATATATGTTTCTGGTTGCTAGAGACTTGTACAAAATGTTCTTACTTTATAGAGGAAAACATACGACCCGGCGCTCAACGGTTGGCATTTGAAGTGAAGTACGAGTATATCGTACGCCGGCCACATATATACCATGGGCCGGCAGCCTCTCTTGGGCAAGTTTCCAGACAACCGGTGCTTGATGTGTTAATGAACAGGCTCCTATAAAAAAGCTGTGCAAGCCCAAACAAAAATAGTCCCAAAAAGCGTGGATAGCTCCATGTCTTCTCAAATCCATTGAAATTAAGAACAGGCTATATAGAGCTCTGGTTTTAGTAGTCAAAAGCCCATGCAAAGTATAAAAAGTGCAAGAACAAAGTTTCTCATTTATTGGAATTAACAAAAGAAACTATTATCAGTCACAATTTTTGTCTTGGCGAAATGATTCTGGGAAAATGTGGAAGCTTATTAATTCCCTTATTAGTTCTAAAGAAAAAAGTTTGTGCCCACCAGATGAACTATTTGACCCTATCAAATCAAACTACACAAGCAATCCATAAGTCATGTCCACGATATTCAACACCTACTTCGTCTTGGTTGGACAGCAATTAGCAAGCAAGATTCCTCCCCCAGTTCAGCATACATGTCTAGCAAAAGTTAATGGCCCTAAAAATTCATTTGTGTTACATGATACTTTCGTTGAGGAGGTGAATATGGTAATCAACAACTTACTAGTATCTGAGAGCAATAGGCAAAATGATTTTCCAACTCACATTCTTAAACTGTATAATTTGCTTAAGGGAAGGAACTTATCCCTCAAACCTTAAAATGCGCTCAAGTGGTGCCCATTTATAAAGGGGGTCGAAAGGATTTATGCACCAATTACAGACCCATCTCCCTCCTCTCAACCATAAATAAAATATTTGAAAAATTTCTCCACACCTATCTTGAGAAGAATAGTATGCTGTCTTGCCATCAATATGGTTTTAAAAGGGGTCTATCTACAACATTAGCAATATATGATATGCGGGAGAATATCCTGTATAATCTAGAAAAAGATTTCATTACTTGTACTATCTTTTGTGACCTGCCTAAAGCATTTGACACTACAGATCATGACGTGCTGCTGTGGAAATTGGTAATTTTTTTGGAATAAGAGGTTTACCTCTCAAATTACTGGCTAGCTGCTTGCAAGGACGACAGCAGTACACTGCCATAGATGGCTGTACATCATCCACGCTAAATATAACCCAAGGGAAACCTCACGCCTCATTGCTTGGCCCCTTGTTATTTGCATTTTATAATAATGATTTACCATTGATAACAAAACTGACTCCTACACTTTTTACAGATGACACTGTCTTATCCATCTCTGTGAGCAATAGCAGAGAACTCCAAAACATAGTTAATATGGCGCTGGGTAAAGTTAATGACTGTCTGCGCTTTCGCAAGTTGTCCTTGAACTATTCAAAGACCTCATCCATGATTGTAAGTCGTAAAAACAACCAACTTATTGATTTTAATGTAAAAATAAATGACAAAACCATTACCTGAACAACCTGTGTCAAGTACCTTGGGGTTTTCATTGATGATAAGCTTTACTTGGTCTAACCACATAGCCTACCTTGAAAAAGAACTTTCTTGCAGTGTTGGAATTTTTTATCAAATATGTCAGTGTGCAAGTGATAGTGCAATAGTCATCTGCAAGTTGCTATTGGTGCTTGGGGTGGTGTTGGCATAACAACCCTAAACCAATTAAATGTATTACACAACAAGATAATTCAAGAGCAATGACATACAGCTCTTTTAGGACAAAGATAACACTACTATATAAAAAGCTCTTGAAACCTTAAGCTGGATGACATTTATACCTTTGAATTAGGTAAAATCATACACAAATTTCATTCTGGCAACCTTCCTGACAACTTCAATCGCCTTTTCACTCCTGTAAATCAAGTACACTGTCATGCAATGCGCAGTGCAACTAGGGATGCATATTTTTGGCAAATGGCCTACACCAAATATGGAAAAAGGTCTTTGAAGCATTTAGGCCGTAATATCTGGGACAATATTGATCCCTCTCTACACAACAGCTCCCTGCTCAAATTCAAAAAATAGTGGAGATGTACTTATCTCTGCATATGATGACAGATAGTATGGTGCTGAAACATGGAGCTCTTTATGTCAGCTGTAGCCCACTTCATCTTAACTATAGCCCACTTCTTTTCAAATCGCACATTTCCCTTTGATTGTATTCCCCATTGCCATGGCCATCTTAATTCCATCCTTTTCTTAACCCTATTGTACATACTCCCATTCTTTACACAACTAGGTTGTGTTTGCTTGCCTAGGTTTTGATTGTTTTGTTTTTTGTTTGTGCATTTATGATTTGGTTCTCTTGTTTGCTTGTGTATTTTTATGATTTGGTTTTCTAGTTGCTGCTGGTGTTCTTTTGTTTAGCAGGAACCGCACGTCATTTCCCAGTATTCCCACATGTCACTTCTTGTGAACAAAGAAATCTGAAGGCTACATCTCTGCAGACTGGATTCCAAGAGTACCAAATCAACCATCATTCAAATCCAAAACAACACTGCAAACAATTTGTAGAGCTTGCCAGATACAAAAGGGTTATGACAACCCAGGCAGAGTTTCATTTTAGCTGGGTTTATAGTTTCTCTGTCACGCCCAGATCCTTGCGGATCTAAGCAACCCACACACTGAGAGAGACCAGTTGCGACCCAGCACTCCCTGCGCAACTGCAACTGTGTTGATCACCTAGCAGTTCTTTTCCACATATATGCAACACCACGAGTTGAAACTGGACAGTAACAAAGCTAATTTAACTGTTGAGGAGGATGGACTCGATAACCTTCCAGTTCCTTCAATGCCCTGGCGTCCTTGCACTGATTTTTTTTTTTTGGCTGGATATTAATTATCGCCAAATAAAACCAACTCAACTATTCAACAGGGTTAAGCATTAGGTCAGCTATTGTTTATTAATATGCATAAATTATTTGCTTCAGCATTGATATTTCATGTTAAACTTTTTTGCAGATGATGCAAGCATAACTTTGTTTGATCCAAATTTTGAAAAATTGCAAATTCAGGTTATTAATGAACTGACGTAAGCTCAAAGCTCTAGGTTTTCTGATTTGAGGAATCAGGCAGATTGGCTAGCTGCTTTGATCTTTTTGTGATCATTCAAGCTTGAACATAGATATGTTCAAGCACATACTCTCAACAATAGGGTAAGCAGGGAATCGATCATCTAATTTTTAATAGGAAATAGATTTCACGAAAAATTAGTCCTGAACTTTACAAGCAAACCTTATATATGGGTCAAAAGTCAAAAGTAAGAGCTGAGAAAGTAAACACACTCAAGACTAAAATGAAGAAATCAGAATACAAGCTCAGAAATCAGAAGATCATAACTGACTGGCGCCAAGAACACAAGCTGCAACAAATAAGAACTAGAAAATATGTTTAACCCAAATAAACGATTTCACTAGAACATCAAAACTAACTGACTGGTGCCAATGGTCAAGAAACTCCCCACACCTATTAAATGCCTGAAACAACTCGTCACAATGACTATTTGATGTGATGGCAACATATCTCTAGAGTGTGCGTTTAAATGTGGTGATGGGAGTAAACAACAATGCTAGCACACTGGGCAGTGAAGAAGGCCAGATTACATTAAAGAACACAAAAGTATAGTAAGAATTATTTCACATAGGGGAGGATCATGCTCTGAATGTTAATTTGTATGTCCAGTTGGTGATAGAGAGTGAGAACTGTTTGACAAACATTACATTGTATGCTTCATGTACAGGTGGTTTAGCTCTTTCAATTGCGCCGTGACAAGACCATCTGGTCATTATCAGTTTTGTAATCCTGTTTGTTCTAAGCTAAAAAATAACATGTGGTGCGATGACCATCTCATGCAAAGTGTTGCTAGTTTGGCAACATCCTGTTCATGGTATATCACACAAGTCACTACATAATATCATAGTTCGCGCATGTCAATTTTTGGTTCAGTTTTGAACATTTTATTTTTTATCATTATTTGCGAAACATATCGCACCATGAATGTTGTGTGTTCGACGGCAAATACAAAGTGCACAATGCTTACAGGGCCTTTACACACTTTTGATTTACTTTTGTGTCTTGCTTAAAGCAATGTGCTTGTAGTTCATCAGTTTTTACCAATTGTGGTAGTTTTCTTATAGGTAATCATTGTCTTCATATTACGTTTTTTTCTTTTTCTGTTAGAGTTAGCAGTTGGTGGAAAGATGGTTCCCACACCCATGGGTCATCTTTCTTGCCACATTTTGGGGGCTGTAGTGTTTCTTTCTAATTTGATGCCATTGTTATCATGTCATTTGTCATGTCCATGGGGAAATTTGAACTGATGCTTTTTCTTCGAATCAGTTTAAGCTGCTGAGGTAATCTTTTTCCTTTGGTTTAGATGCCTCATTCTTATTGCTTCTCCAAATCAGATTGATGTGAATGTTGCCTTTGGGTGGTGTGGATGCCCACAGTGAAAGAATGCCCACAGTTCGTTTGAATTCTTGTTAATGAAAAGCTCCTTATTACCAACAAAACTAAAATACTTCTTTTAAGAACCTGGTAACCAAACTTAAAATTCCTGATTTATTCAAATTATCATTTGATATACGTACGTACTCTTGATAACTGTGGACTGCCTGAATACTTTGACGCTGACTTTGTGAAGATGGCATCAGTTGATTATTATCTAACAAGGATTGCTTCTTCACAAAAGTGTCCTTCGCTCAGAACAAAAATATCTTTGCACCTGCTTTTGTTAAAGTAGTATACAATCCCAAACTTTTGTTTGAAATATCTGAAAAATTTAGGATCTTCCTTCTTTTTTATTTGGAAAACACAACAAAAATTGCTTGTTCTACTGCTAGTTGATTCTGCATTCATATGCATGTTCCATTTTTTGTAATTTTTTATATGCTAATGTATTCGATTGTATGCGGCTTAGATTTTTTTTTACAACATCACTGTTTTATCTGACACAATATCTGCCAAACTCCATTTCACCTTGTCACATCCCTTGCATATAGATTACATGACTCAAGTAACTACTCTACACAATGAGCAAGAAATGGCAAATATTTTAATAAGAAATCAGTTTAACACAATACTATGCATCCTCAGCCCTAAAAGCTGTAAGCAATGCTAGTTACAGGTGAAAATTGTAACGCTAAGTAAGAGCATAAAAAGTAAACAAACTCAAGACTAAAATGAATGAATCAGAACACAAGCTGTGACAATTAACAATTGAAAAATAAGTCTTTCCCACATAATTGATTTCACTTCTAACTGACATCTTCCATGTCAGTTATCAAAACTGAAGCAACTCAAGAGACCTATTAATTCCTAAAACAACACTCCTAATCACTAAGAACTTTGGTAGAATACGTGAGTGAAATTTATTGCTAGTTTGGCCAACATATATGTTCATGGCATAAATATCATAGCTTGCGCATGTCCAAGTTTTGGTTCAGTTTGAACATGTTTTTTGTCATTATTTGTGAAACACATGGAACCATGGATTTGCTGTGTGTTCCATGGCAACCACAAAGTGCACAGCGCTTACAAGGTCTTCACATACTTCTGATTTACTTTTGTGTCTTGCTTAAAGGAAGGTGCTTGTAGTTCTTTGGTTTTTGCCCAATTGTGGTAGGTTTCTGCAGGTAATCATTGCCTTCATAGGTTTTTTATTTTTCTGTCAGAGTTAACAGGTGGGGTAAAGTTGCGGCCCAAACCTGTGGGTCATCTTTTTTGTCACATTTTGGAGGGCACAGTCTTCATTCCCAATTTGATGCCATTGGCATCATATCATTTGTGAAGTCCAAGGGGAAATTTGAACTAATCGCTAAATTCTTTGAACCAGTTTAACACGTTGGCTGCCGGTCTACAGTATATTCGTACTTCGATTTCGGCCTAAAAAACAGCAGTTTTCGGTTGCCTTACCAGCGCCCTAGCTCCTCCGCCGATTGCGCTAGAGAACTGTTCAACGGTTCAAACGGATCGGCCAGTTTAGTAGATTGCACTTGAAAAAAATTTTTTGGTTGGGGGTGCGGATTGTTTGTGACTGACGTCGTAAGTGAAGTAGTTTTAGGGTCATTTTGGCTCATGTTGCCTGGCCTAGGGCCCAACCATTAGGCCAAAGTATTTCACTGAAGTTTTCATTGGAAACTAAGCTGGAGTCCGAGTCTTTTGAGCCTTTGATCGACTTTCTAATGTTTCTGGTTCAAAAGTTATGATATAAAACAAACAAATTAATTAATTAACTAATTAGCTAATTAGTCAAATATTTTTATTAACTTACATCACAACTTTTGAACCCGAAACCCCAGCAGGTCATCCAAAGTATCAAAAGACTCGGATTGTAGCCTAGTTTCCAGTAACAACTTCAGCGAAATACTACCACCTAACGGTTGGCGGCCACGGCCAGGCAAAGTGGGCCAAGATGGCCTAAAAGTCCTCCACTTATGATGTCACTCACAAAAAACCTGCACCCCCAGGCAAAACAATTTTTTTGAGTGCAATCTACTAGACTGGCCGATCCGTTTGAGCCGTTGAACAGCTCTCTGGCGCAATTGGCGGAGGAGCTAGGGCGTTGGTAAGGCAACCGAAAACTGCTGTTTTTTTTGCGAAAATCGCCAAAACCACCCAGACGTCAAAGTGTTAAGCTGCTAAGGTAGTCTTCTATTGTTTGGTGGAGATGTTTCATCTTACTACATAAACAGATTTTCATGTGAGGTGTTAGCAGTGAATATGCTTGAACCACCAGTGGTCCCCCTGAAATTTCTAGTGGTCCACAGAGAGTTCCATAAATCCTTGATAAAAAGTTCATTGATCTAGATGTGCAATACAGTTTCGACTAGTTGTTCATGAGGTGCCAGCATAGCAAAATGGTCCACCAGATATTTTTTGAAAAGATGGTCCATGGGCCAAAAAAGATTGAGAACCACTGTTAAAGAGGTTTGCTCTCAGTAGGATCTTCACAGATGGGACTCTGTCCTTCCAGGTAATACAGAAGATCCGTTGGAGACACCTGATGTGAAAGGCCTGAAAGTAGCGCACCTGTGCCCTGTAAAGTGTCCACACCTTGATACTACCATACAGCATATGCAAAACAAAACATACTTATTTTTCAACATCATTTATAGTTGCATTGGTTATTTCTGATAGAAGTGGTCATGTGAAGATGGAATATAGTGGTAATGATATACGTTGTGCCACAAACTCCTACAACAAGACGCTGAACTGGTTTTGGTAGATAGTTAATCGATTTGCTTCAAATTTGGAATGATGGCAGATTGTGCATAAAAAAGCATAAATTTCAGATTTCATCAAAATCTAACCAGTAGTTTGAGGGTTACCATCTAATTTCTAATGCTATATCTCAGTAATCACTGCATAGATTTTGATGATTTTGTGTCAATTTGCAGGGAATTGTCTGAAGATTTCATTTCTGTAGTTAGTTTTCATAAATAAGCATGTTAAGTAAGAATGACCTTTCACCATTTGAAGATAGATCCAGATTCTCAAAATCTTTCAGTGATCTTTTTACGGTAAATGTGGATAGCACAAGAATCTAGATGTATTTCAAATGATTCAGATTTCTTATATCTGATTCAGATTTCTTATATCTGTGAGTTTCTTCATCATACCTTCATACAATTTCAAATCATTTTCTTCAGTATATTCATTAGTAGAATCTGATCAATCACACTTGTTTTTGGTCATGTGCCACCTAGTGGCTTTTGACTATTAACATTTGGTTGTCTGCAAGAGACTTTAAAAGTTAGCAAGACTGCGTGATCGCCATACCTAATGGAAACAAAGCAATGCTGACTAAGTTAAAACCACTCCATATCACTAGCCTCATTTAGTACGGTTTTGTGTTGTTATGTCACAACACCGATTTCTTGAAAGAATGGCTATATACTAGTTAGCACATCAAGGTTTGTTTCATGTTCGAGAAGAGCTGGTGGTGTGGCATGATGACATGCAATAAAGTCATGTGGAAAGTTTGATGGCTTATGGTAAAGAGCAGCTTGCAGTCAAATAAATGCAGTGATACTTGTTGAGTAGACCACACATTGTCTGCAGGCTGGTACACATACCACAGTTTTATGTGAAAGTTAAATTCACATTTGTGAACTAGATTATGAAAATTTATTATTGAGATGACATCAATTTTGAGTGCAAATTCATTGCGGATTAACTAGAAATATTACTCTTCCCAATATGGTATGGAGATAGTGTCCAAGTAAATTTTTCTTGTTAAAAATGTTTTATATCATAAGGTCGAAGTCAAGTTCAAAACCTAAGGTCGAAAATCATTCTTAACCTGCTTATTTATGGAAAATTACTATAGAAATAAAATCCCCGGACCATTTCCTGTAAAATGATACTAATTTCATCATTGTACCAAATGGTTACTGAGATATGGCACATAGATATGAGGCACTACCCCTAATTTTTGGTTAAAAATTGAAATTTCAAAAGCTAATTACATATCTCCAAAACTATAGATGGAATTTTGATGAAGTTTTGGTGCATAAGGTATGATAGGCCAAAACTCCTGAACGGATAAGGTAAGAGAGCCAATGAAAACATCCCTAGATGCTAGAAAAAGCAAGGCATCCAAACAACTTGACAAAAATATACCTTCACATTTGAAATTTGAGAAAAATCCAGATGTGCAATTGCCTTAGTATTTTTGGAAATTTTTAGAGAAACTCAAAAAACGCATTCCTTGCATCCTTTAGCCTTTCTGATCTGGTTTTTGCACTTCGCTGACTGCCAGAATACCCAAGAACACCACGTGCTCAACACAAGTGAGTTCAAGCTGTTTCGGGGGGGGGGAAATTAGGGGCTAACGAAGTGTGTATTAGGTAGATTGAGTTCCAGATCACGTTTTGGGGTCCAGAGACAAAAGTTTAGGGGTTAGTGACTTGGTTTTTGGCTTACATTGTTCTGGGAGCTATTCTGAAGCTTTAGAGACCTTGATTAGCCTACTATCCTAAGAGGTTAAGGAGTTATGGTCAAAAATAGACCCAGAAAAGAGTTTGGCCACCTAGTGGAATTTGATTTCATTCAAGAATAAAATTTTCATGTCAATATTTTGGCTTGAAAGTTGATGGGATGTTGTGAGACACAAAAAAACACCTTTTCTTCAAGTTTGGTGGGTGCTGACTGGCAGAAAAGTGGCTTGAACTACAAAAAACACAAATCTTTAGATATTGCCCTGTTGAGCCCCACCACCAACAAAATTTCAACTTTGTGTGTTTCCAATGTGTTTAGCTAGAGATCTATGGCTGTTTGAATAGACGCAACTGGTTTTCCTAACCTGCGCAAAGAATGGGTTTTCCCCAAAATGATGTCACAATGATGTCATAGGTAGGCTCGACCTACCTCAAAAGGTGCAGCGCCGTCTCCCGGATCGAATTATGCCTTCACTGACTCTCTAGCTCAATCCTTTTAGAACTTTTATGTTGCTGAAGGAGTTTTATAGAAGAGCAATATGCTGACAGAAAAAGCACCACTTGCCATTTTACCGGGGCACAATCTCTTGGATACACTTCAAGAAGTAGATCAATTTTTCTATTACCGTATTTTTCGGACCATAAGGACCACTTAAAATCCTTTAATTTTCTCAAAAATCGAAAGTATGCCTTATAATGCGGTGCGCCTAATGTATGAATCTGGTTGTGCTTTCTCATCTTGAACCAATTTTGTGGTAAAAGGTGCTATTTATTTAATTGCTAGTTACAATTTTTTTGTAAACAGACCATCATGCTGCGTAATAAACCAACAACATTTGCAATGAGTAACGTCCAAGAGTAGCTCACACATACCCCAGATTATATTGCTCTATGGGGCTCCTGAGTCCTGACTACATTGCCGCACACCAAATCAAACACGCGCACAACTTTTATTTTATTCAATACTTGTCTAGCGAATTAGGCATGTGTGACAGGTTGAAGTCCCTCGTATGCAATGACAGGTTAAACTCACAGTGACGATTCATTCACTTGGGCTACTCCGGCACTCGGGAGTTATTGTGAAAGAGTTGAATACAGTTTGACTTATGTAAGTTTTGCTTCACTTAATGCACCTTACAATCCAGTGTGCCTATGTATGAAAAAAAAAACAGCTAGCATTCAATTTTTTATACTGCGCCTTATAATCCGGTGCGCCTGATGGTCCCAAAAATATGGTATACGGACAAGAACAACAATATGCACGGCAACCTGATATATGATGACCAGGGCGGGAAAAAGTGTGGAAATCAGGAAGGACTTTCACGAGAAATCACACAAACTCGTGGGAAATTAATCAGCTGCAAGTCAAGTAAAATCAATTAATATGCAAAGAATTGCATGTAAATCACAAGATGGACTGTAAGAGTTTCCTCGCTGAGTTAGGGCGGCTCAATATCTGGCTTTGTGATGCAACAGTTACGTGTATATAACAATATTGGTCTCATGCAGTCGCATGTTTTAATGGCAGCAATGGCATAGCGTGATGTGCCGGTGTCAAGCGAAATTTCTGGCTTCACGCCATGTGCGCATGCAGAGTAATATTCTACATGTCAAATACACTGAGAAAGGTGATGATTAGGGCTCAGGGTTTGGTGTTTAGGTAAGTGTGTCAGGCTAGGCTTTGGGTTAGAAGAAGAAAAATATTGAGGTCAAAGACCCAGTCCAATATTTTTCAGTGGTTATAGTTATTCCCATACTATAGTTTGCTGTGGGTATCTGACATCTAACCAAAAAGTTGTAATTTACACAATACACATCAAAAAAGTAATCACCAGACTTTATTCCTTCACTTGGAGAAGCAAAATACTTGACAAACAATAACAGGTCAGAAATTTTGCATGACACCAGTTACTAAGACGGGAAAAGCTGTGAGTTTAAATACTGTTGCTATGGCACATGTCATCAGAGAAGGCACTAAGGCCAACACGTTTTAGAACTGTGTGCGTGAATGCAAGTCAACCTCACTACATTAGAAAACAGAGTGGACGGTGGCGTTAGCGACAGCTGGAAGCTTTTGAATACATTCAGATCATGAATACTTGTCTGTATGGCTGCTTAGGGGTTGGTGTGCGGGTTCCCAAATGCAATAACATTATATTCCGAATGACATTACACTTATAACCAGAGTACAATTCTTTTGTGTGAGCATAAAATTGCTACAGCTTACATCGCAGCATGCCGATACAATAAAACTAGCAGTTTTTAACACTTTGCCGTCCAGGTTAATTTAAGCGGTTCACAAAAAAACAGCTGGATCGCACGTGGCTTTGCGCGGGAATATCTCCGCTCTTGTTCAGGTCACAGACCTGGTCGAAGTGTCAAAAGATGCGGCAAGTCTTGTAGTTTGCACTCGAAAAAAATTTTTTTGGTTGGGGGGTGCGGCTTTTTTGTGAGTGACGTCACAAGTGGAGGACTTTTTGGCCACTTTCACCTGGATCTGGGCGCGAACTGTTAGATGGTAGTATTTCGCTGAAGTTTTCATTGGTTTCTAGGCTACAATCCGAGTCTTTTGATACTTTGCATGACTTGCTAGGGTTTCGGGTTCAAAAGTTATGATCTAAGTTAGTAAAAATATTTGACTAATTAGTTAATTAATTAATTTGTTTATTTTAGATCATAACTTTTGAACCCGAAACGCTAGAAAGTCGATCAAAGGCTCAAAAGACTCGGACTCCAGCCTAGTTTCCAATGAAAACTTCAGCGAAATACTTTGGCCTAGCGGTTGGGCCCTAGGCCGGGCAACATAGCCAAAATGGCCTAAAAACTACTTCACTTGTGACGTCACTCACAAAATATCCGCAACCCCAACCAAAAAATTTTTTTCCAAGTGCAATCTAAAAGACTGTCCAGTTCGTTTGAGCCTTTGAACAGCTCTCTAGCACAATTGGCGGAGAAGCTAGGGCGTTGGTAAGGCAACTGACAACTGCTGGTTTTAGGCCGATTTCAAAGTACGAATATATTCTACCCCGGCTTTCAAAGTGTTAACTGCGATTTCTTGTGTTTGTTCCAGAGCATTGGTTAGTTATTTACTATGACTACAGACTAGCCACAGACAGTCGATGATAATTATTGAACCTTATTTTTACATCTTTGTCTTCGTATATGATGAAGTGACAAGTATTATTTGATGTAGGCAGTGGAGTCCTCCGCGGGGCGGGTTAATACACGCTGGTTGCAGGTACCCACAATTGTGGGGCAGGTGCATGATATGAACCCCCACTTTTATGCGTGTGGGACGGGGGCGGGTTGAACTTGCTGCGGGGCAGGCTCTAGGATGCATTAGGAGCCCTCGACTTTTTTCAAACAACTTCTACCTAGTGTCAAAAGGTTGTTTTTTTTTAAGGAAAATGTTAGGTACCTGGTATGGATCTGTAGGGACTTGATTTTCTCTGAATTTAGGGACCCGGTGTTAATTTTCTCTGAATCTAAGGACCCGATTCGGGTCCTTGAAACAACTTTAAAAAAAAACTTGTTAAAGTGTTGCATTTTGCTGAAAAGTGAGACCCTAAAATTTTTTCACAATTGGTTGATGTTTAGGGGTTCATTGGGACTCCTAAAGTTTGACCCAAGGGGCGAAACTTGCAAATAATGAAATTTGCCATAACTTAGTAACTACCTGGAATAGGAACATGATTTTGGTGTCTAACCCTATTTAAGTACATACCAGCTATCCATTAAAGCTATCAGAAAGACCTGAAAGGTTAAGCAATTTCCATTTGCAGTGATTTTTGCTAAAATAAATCAAACTTTTGTATTTTTTACAAAAATGTTTTAAACTTATATTCTGTACTCTTCTTGTTAGTCAAGTTTCAAGCCCTGGTGGTATTGCTTATACCACTTTTGGTGAAATAAACATGTATTCATGAAATTTTGTAAAAAATAGCTGAGTGTGCAAAATTCTCATGAAAAACAAGCAGTGCAAGACCCATAGGCGTAGCCAGGGGCCATGCGCCCCAAATTTTAGCATATCTAATCATTTTTTGCTTTGAGAAAAGGTGTCCCAAACAAAAGTGCTGTTTTTTGCCTAAAGTCAAACATTGCCCCCCCAAAGTTTTGGGTTGGCTACATCACTGGCAGGACCTCCAATGACCATGCTGACAATAAAAAATTGATATCAACACGATACAATTGTCACTATTGTATTTCTTCTGCGTCACAAGACTTGCAACAGCAAAAAGATGTCAGTTTTCTGTCATTTTCTTATTTCTTAGTTAACACAAGCTTGGATGATTTTTCTGTCTTGTTCCACCACTTGTATGAAATTTTGATAGTGTGGCTAAGACGTTGCTGCAGCAAACACGCAGTCATATATCATATTAATGGCATCAATTTTGACAAGAGCATTGTGATAGATATACTGGTGGGTCTGGCCAGCTTAGAACATCTGCAACCAGAAAGGAATGATCATTGTTTAAGAGAGTAAAGATAGACAAGTGTGCCAAAGTAGGGCAGCTGTCAACATTTTTCTGGGAAGCTAAGCTTACCATACCCAGTACTATTTGGCATTGAGGAAAGGGGATTGGTTCTTTTGGCTTAAGAGCTAACAAGCAATCTGCCAATTCTAGTTTCTCCATCTCGTTCAACTTTCAACTAAACAATGAGAGTGGAACCATTTCCAAAGTAAGATACCTAAGATGGCGACTAAATGCTTTGACAACAATATTTGAAACTGAGCTGTCAGCAGCCTGATGCTGATACAACAGAAGATCTTTCACAAATCAAAGTCGCAAATCATTCATTGTAAGCCCATCAACAGTACAACTGCTGGTAAACCACCACACAGTCAATTAGAGTGACAAGCAAAATAAATCTTTAGCTGTAGCAGCTGCATTCCTGTTGTGATGGTGCCTAGGGGTAGTTATAGGATCCTTGCTTCAAGCAAAAATTACTTGCATAAAACATCTTGCATGTCTATCTTGCTTTCTGGACTTCTCCTGGTCTCTTGAAAGGAATGTTTTCCTGTTCAAGATAAGATAAAGCTCAACAATTTTAAGATAATCATCTGCTGTAAAAAGTCCATTACAAGTTCTTACAACAGAATTTCGTACAAGTGGGGAAATGAAACAAGAAAACATCCAAGTTTGCATCATAGGAGACAGAGAATTTAGAACTTTTTGTGCTGTGTCTTGTGAATGCACAAGACATTTAGATTTGCAATAAGGCATTCAGAACTTTTGTGTCTGCACAAATCTTGCGTTAAGAGATGATTAAAATTTATTATCCAAAGGAAACCTTTAGTTTGTTGTCTAGAATTCTCTACCTGGTCTACTGACTGCGATTTGGTTGGTCGCCAGATAACGTGTTAAAAGTTTTTCAAATGCTGGCAATTGTTGCAAAGCTTCATATAAGCACTAACAGTGCATATATTACTTAAATAAGTTATGTACAACTCGAATGTAGTAAAAACATCCCTTCTTAATTAGAGAGTGCCCACAAAAAACAGATTTTAGACATGGGTTAAGCAAGGATTCGGCATGAGAATTTGCCACTTCGCGAGAATGATTTATCGCTTTTGCACTCCTTCAGTATCCTATTTTTGCATATCAAGCAGTAGCGTGGTACACTGCAGCGATGCAACTGTTTACACATTCAGTGTGAATCAATGCTGGTAGGCTAAATCAATCAAAGTTGATCCATGTGAACACAGTTACCAACTTTACACTGCACTGTTATCGGATTCACGTTAGATTGGGAATCCCACAAATCACTCAACCACGACTGTGAGTGTCTCACCGAGCTGCTTGAACACGCATTTTTTCAACCACATGCAATTCAACGAATCCAACTAGTAGAGGTAGATTGGGATAGAGATAGACCGATATATCGGCCGATATTTGGGTTTTACCAATATATCTGTATCAGCCTCAGTAGGTGTTCACAAAACGCTGTTATATTCCTCACGCATGCAGACAACTTGCATGAGAAAGCACAATGAACCAAGTCAAGACAATTATCTTGCAGCAACATTAGCAGGTGCGTTTTTATAAACAAGCAGACAAGATAAATCGTGGAGCATGCGTTGGCGGTCGCAGTCGAAACAAAAGCATCATCATTAATCAGATAACTAAAAATCATAGCAAAATATTCAAATTGTTGCAATTTGAAAAATTTTAGCTCATTAATCATGATTTTTGAAGTTTTTCAAAAAAAGGTAAGGCACAGAATACATTATATTTTTGATAATGAAGCAGAAATCAAGATTTAAAAATTTTTGAAATATCGGTTATCGGTATTGGCTAGCAGTCCATGCATGGCCGATACATCGGTATCGGCATCGACCCCAAAAAAGCAATATCAGTCCATCTCTAGATTGGGAATCCGATGGTATTCGAGCGAAAAAGTTTGGGTGGTTTGTATAAAGTCTTGGACAACCTTTTCCGTACTTGTTTGATGCTAAAACCACAACCGTGGAAGAGATTAGCCCATTCAAGCTAATCTTTAGCAAAACTGACAGATTAATTTATTGTAGGCTAACTACACCTAGTTTTGCATCAGTTAAGCAAACTGAAAGATTATTCGGTAGGTTACAAGACATCAGATACTGGACTGAAGGACTATTACCCCAATACTGATTAATAGGTTTTCATTACACCTTGGTATAGTCGAATGATTCAACCTCTGTGCAAAATATGTAATATTGGAAATGGATGACTTCAGCATAGTCTACACTTTGAACTAGAGATCGAACGATATATCAGCCGATATTTGGGTTTTACCGATATATTGGTATCGTCCAAAACGGCCGATATTATCGGCCTCAATAAGAGTTGACAAAACGCTGATATATTCCTCATGCATCCAGACAACTTGTCCAAGAAAGCACAACGAAGCAAGTCAAGATAGTTATCTTACAAAAACACCAGCAGGTGCGGTTTCATAAAGAAACACACAAGATTAACCATGGAGCGTGCGTCGGCTGTCACAACCGAAACAAATGCATCATCGGGAAGTTTCGCAATGCTTAAAGCCAGGTGTTGTGTACGAATAAACTCCTGTTATACTTCTGGAAGTTTTCGCAGCACAAAAAGTTTGACTGGTACTTAAAAGGTGCAGAAGTCCAATCGATGCCTAGTTTAGCGCAGATTAATTTAAAAAGCTTGCATGAAAAATGAATTGCGTTACGTTAAGCAACATTTATGGCGTTATGAATATGATTACAAATATAATCGTTACTCATAGTGACGACAACTGTTGCTATGAAGCAGTTGCAAATAACATCTTAAAAGGATTCTACTTTTCTTAACTTCGTGTATTAGGCTATAAGCGTGCTGGTTTATACTGTACATAAACTAAAACATCGTGTTTGTAGATTAACTTAATTGACATTTTCCACGAGGCATGATAATGATAATTGTGATCTCACAATCCAAGCTGTTGCAATGTGAAACAAGCCTTTGTGGATGTGGCACACAAGCTACGGGAGCACTACTCCAACATTTCACAAATACATTGAAGCAATGATTTGTCGTTCAGTCCGACAACAGCGCAGTAGTCAGTGTTCATTGTTGCATCACAATTGCTGTTGTCCATTTGTTAAACACGATCAGCAAAAGCAGTGTTTGCAACAATGCAACTTACACAAGTTAAAGCGCATTGTTTGTGATTGGATCAGAACTACCATGGCATTATTGCACAATCATCGGATGTATAATGTGCACATGTGCACCTTAGCTATTGTTTTGGCGACTTGTTCTTATGGAATTTACTTCTGGCGGACAGGCGGTAATCGGTTATAGCCTAGTGCTGCTTTTGTTTAGGCTAGGTTGGAGATGACCAGCTAACTCACTGTAGGCTACTTGGTGAAAATGCAGATAAACTTTGCTTTCTGCATGACCATCTTAAACTGTTGATATGGAGCTACCGAGAATTGATAAATCAGTTGAGGTATTTCATTTCATACCAATGCCCCAGTACTTCAGTTGCAGTAACTAATGGAACTAGTTTTTCTTTTTAAGGACATGCAGTTATTTAATGTTACATTACATCAAAATTCCAAATTTGGTTCTTTACGACTTGGATTGACTTTTCAAATTGAAAACCCACTGAGTTACAGAAGAGTCTGAAAGGTTGATTTGTGAAATATATACACAAACAAAATTTCACAAGATTTATGTAGTACAGTAACTGTTAACAAACATACTATCAAAGACTAAAAAAGTTACTGTTTTGGAAATATTTTCATTTTTGGCGATTGTTAATTGAATAGAGTGTTGTGCTAATTTTAACCTCCTTAACTTGATGCTCCAGTTTGTTCTTCCTTTTCATTGTTCAGCATCTTTCAACTTTCAAGCACTGTTTTTGCTTTTTCAGGTTTAAACACCATAGGCAGTTGTTCTCTTACATTCAATGTTCTGTTCTTATTGCTTTGTTATTTTAACATTCTTTTTTATTCATGGCACTGTGTTTATTCATTGTAAACAGTGTATACTATTACTATGCTTACAAGTTAGGCTGATCAAGTATTGAAATTGCTGCAATTTCAAGAATTCTGCCTAATAAACCTTGATTTTTAAGGCTTTGAAAAACAGGTAAGGCATAAAATACATCATATTTTTGATAATGAAGCAGAAAACAAGATTTAAAAATTTTGGAAATATCGATATCGGCCGATATATTAGCCCATGAATGGCCGATATATCGGTATCGGCCTAAAAAAAGCCATATCGGTCGATCTCTACTTTCAACTTTGTATCCCAGGTATGTGGCTATGATTTCCTCAGTTCATAATGGAACACATACACTACAGTAGCATAAAATATGTCATAAAAGTTTGTGAATAGGTTATAATTGCAAGTTGGTGAATTGCAATACCTACTGTTCATGGATTACGACTTACAAAGTGCTGTGTATCCTCATATTTGACACTCTGTTGTATTGCACTGCAGAGAATAGACTGGTTGATGATCTCTTGACTGAAATCAACAAAGTGGCTTTGCAGTGTAAAAACAGACTCCCATTTCCGGCTGCCCTGTAGAAGCTGTTCAAATTCTATCAAAGTCACTTGAAGAGTGCAATTATGATGTGAAGCGGTTTTCATGACCTCATCACCCAGCAGTTCTCCACAATTTTCTCCGCTGGCTGTTATTTTTCAGACTACGCTAAATAAAATCGCATCTCGACGATTCCAACTACACACAAGAAAAGCCCTTTCTGTAGTGGAATCAGCTTTCACCTTTTAATTTTAACCTATTCCCCAGCTTTCGCAATACCGTAGGCCAATCACACGAAGTAAGTCTTTGAATTCCTTGCAGTGTAAAAATGCCCCAATATTGAGTTCGCAAGTGCATTTACAAAGGTAAGCCAAGGGCGACGAATCGCTCACATGTCAATCTGATAGCAGTGCAGTGTAAAGTGCGTAAGTGATAGTTAGAAAACAAACTTATTTTGTGATGTCATGAAAAGACATCTTCAACTTGCAACCCACAAGAAATCTTGATAAGCTTCCCAGGGAATTTACATTTTTTCAAGCCCTGCATGATGACATGTTTATTTTTACCTTTCCTCCAATAATGTAGCAGTAGACCTCATACCATAGTATAAGAAAGTGATTACGGATACGCCTGGCCTGACACAATTCAGATAAAACAGTCACTTAAACGGTGTGGGTATCGTAGCGAACAGTTATGCGTTACGGCTGCTATGCCAATGGTTTTCGGTTCGACTCTCACCTTCCCAACTTTCGTTTTCTTTTTTTTCTTTAATTTTGTTCAGGCTTATGCTTTACCTTTACGGGTTAGTGTAACCCTAGGGTTCAGATAGCATTACATTAGGGTTAGGTTAGGTAAAGGTTAGCGTTTGGTTAGCCTTAGCTTAGGGTTAGGTTAGCATTGGCTGGTTTGGTTAGGGTTACATTGATTAGGATTAAGACTATGGTTGGTTTAGGGTTTATATTTTACATTTACTTCGTTTCTACCAAGACTACTGCACTCTCCTTGTGCGTTACTGTTACGTCACAGGTGGCGTATTAATAAGTTTTCAAATTTCAAGAACCTCAGGCGTATATAGCCACTGCCTTCTCAGACTACTCGTACAGTAGTAGTGACTAGTAGTAGTACTACTAGTACTAGTATTAGTAAGTAGCCTACTACTACCGTAAGTACTACTACTAACTAGACAGGCCCAAGGGTGGTCAGATCTAATTCTTGCAAGGGGCCAGTCTATCCTGGAAAATAGGCCAAACGAAAATTTTGGGGCTGTAAAGTGTTCTTTGCGACAAAAGTTGGCCCTGAAAGGCCAACCTCGGATTGGCAACCCTGTTACCTGGCCTACATGGCTTATACCCGTGCTCGTTGTTACATTACAAAGCCACGATAATCCTATTTGAGAAAAACAATCGAAGCAGTGTTGCCAAATCTCTTTCGCGCTTCTCCGTAGAGCAAGAGCAAAGGTGTCCATTGTAGAGGTGAGCATGGACAGGATCAGGATTGGATATCCTGCAGGATACTTGCGATTTTGTAGGATCAGGATTGGATTTGGATATTAATTTTTTTTTTAATTGGATCAGGATATTTGTTTGATTTCTATGACAAAATTTCCCTGGAAGTGATCCAAGACGGCACAAATGATGGTGGTAGTGCTTTCTTTACTAGGGTTTTTATATTCACAAAAAATCAAAATTATTTTGTCAGTATGCGCTGCACTCATCACAATCAATGATACTTCGTGTCACTTTATCGTAATTTTTTTCCGACGAAATGGAAGTAGTAAGCTGCTTATATAATGCTGGTATGCTACTTTGTTGTGCTGAGTGGCTTGTGTGTGTTGTGTAGGCTAATAGTCTATTTTGTGGATGGCCAACTCAACTTGTCTTCGAATGGTAATGGTAATGGTTTATTGTTTCATATGACTCAGCCAATAAGCAGAAGCACCATAAAAGCCATCGCATGCAGTAAACCAACCATTAGTGAACATTAGAGCAAATGAGAATACAATGGCACAATAGTTGATCAGTGTAAACAAAGAGGGGCGCTGTGTCACATAGGATTGGCGAAAGACCGTGGCGGTCATCTGGTCAACCAACCCCGTTTATCACTTTTTGTCAAGTGATTGAGAAACAACAGTTGCAGATCA
>Ga0210059_1002431_pt1 | contig 29132 bp, 16 predicted proteins | sample Ectturendosymbi2_FD_188042 | JGI IMG/M metagenome (GOLD analysis project Ga0210059, IMG submission 188042) | Ecteinascidia turbinata endosymbiont from Florida, USA - Sample 2 (SPAdes) (version 2) | ecosystem: Host-associated > Tunicates > Ascidians > Unclassified | place: Key West, Florida...
ATTGATATTTTGTATAGTTTTCAGTTCATCTTTAATTTCTTCATATTTGCTGCCCAAGTATTCCTGACTTTTTCGAATTTCCTGAATTTCATTCATCATTATTGATAAAGTGCTATCCGTCTTTTGCTGAGCGATTTGCAGGTTAGTCATAAATTTTTCTAATTTTTCTGAGAGTGCAGCCACAGTTAGCTTCTTGATTGGCTCAGACATTGCTTGGTATCAGCAAACTGTTCAAGCACCGTTTTCAATCAAGTGAAACATTGCAACCGCAGGCACAAAGCAAAGTTTTAGATTTCCTCGAACTCACGTCCGCTCACCTCGACGGTCTGAGACTAAGACTTTTGTTAACTTAGATCTGAACCCGAAACCCTAGCAGGTCATCCAAAGTATCAAGTTTCCAATAAAAATTTCAGCAAAATACTACCATCTAACGGTTGGCGCCCAGGGCCAGGTGAAGTTGGCCAAGGTGGCCAAAAAGCCCTCCACTTATGACGTCACTCACAAAAAACCTGCAAACCCCAACCAAACAAAAATTTTTCGAGTGCAAACTCCAAGACTTGCTGCATCTTTTGACACTTCGACCAGGTCCGTAACCCGTACAGGAGTGGAGAATTCCCGCGCAAAGCCACATGCAATCCAGCTGTTTTTTTACAAACCGCGTGAATTAACCCGGACGTCAAAGTGTTAAACATAAAATTACTAAAAATCATTTTATTCAAATTTTATTATGACATCATCAATTGTAGAGTTATATTAATAACTAAACATAGTGTGAGTGTTATCACAACTCATGACATAATCCTTGTTGCCCTAAAAAGTGAATAAGCAAACAACTGGTGTTGTCACAAACTGATACAGCAAGGAATCGCTTTTGCAAGCCTGCTGCAGTGATGTTGCAGGTGATCTAAAAAAGCATGAAGCCGTTAGAAAAGTAAGTAATACAAATCAATTCATGAATTTAAAATCAAATCTTTCCAATGTGGTATGAAACTTGACATCCTTGCCTGTTACCACACTACAACACCAGAAAACTTTATTAAAAAATGCTCAAGCAAAAATCTCCCCTGGCCTACTATCTTGAAGTAATGACTATGACATTGGCCATAAAAGCATAAATACAATGAAATACATCAATTTTATATTGTAGCACTGTCGGTGTTTCAAAAGAGATATGTATATTTGCTGAATTATATGTCTGTGATACTGAATAACTTCTTGCAACAAAAAACTCCTCAACAAAACAACCTGGATTGCCAAGAGCAAAACGGTTCACACCACAGAAACATCACCTCAAGTTGAGATAAAAGAAGGGAAAAAGCTTTCTCAGCCGCATACCACATTGCACAACAATAACAAGGCACTCACACATTCTAAAACATGCTTACAAGAGGAAAGGGTTTAGCATGGTGCTTTTGGCAAGAAAAAAACAAAGTGCGTTTTGAAATGTACTTCAGCAGTAAAAGTATTAAGTAAAGGAGATTGAAAAAAATTTGTTGAAAGTGAGGGCAAAAACAAATGTTGCGTTGAATTTATTCATGAATGCCCTTTATGTATTTATCACATTGACAGCCATAAGATTGAAATGTGCAGCTATGCGACGACTTTAGGAAATTTACCAGCAATGTGCAGGCCGTTGATTAGAGATACATCATAACTTGGTATTTCCATGAACCAGGTTAGATTCTGATTGGCTTTTCATGACTGTATGTATGTGTTAGGTTTAATGACTTGTTAACCCAGATCAATGTGTGATGTTCTATAAAAGTATGGGTTGAATAGGACAAATTTTGTGTGTTTTAGCTGTTTTACATGAAATTTTGTGAAAAGTAAAGATAAATCTACTAAACAAGCACACCATGAAGCCATCCTTACAGATTCAGTTTTATCAGACGACTTAAAGCTAGAGGTTAGGGAGCCATATAATGTTAAAAATCCCAAACAACTAGGTTTTTTAAACCCAAGTCATTTATATTAGGGTCATGAAACATTACGATATTGCCATGTAGTACTTCGGTTGTAAAGTGATTATATTATTCCCAAATAAGTAATTGCAAGTTTCTATCAGTTGGATATTGCTTATATTTAAACTTTATGAATAGTAGCTTGCTTTGGCATATTTCACTCTTGTTCATCAATCACTATCAATGTTTTGAAGTTCATTTTTAGCTATAAAAATTTTTGATGTGGAAAGTAATAATTTTTGAACCACTGCACTTTATTTGTTTCATCTCATAGATACTTCACCACTCCATTTTTAACTCTAGAAACACGCTTTCAATTTGACGTTTTTTCTATTGTGTCATATAAACTGGCTGCCCATATTTTGTGTTTTACCCAGGTTGCTATAAAATTTGTGATTGTCCCCAGAACTGTTTTGCAACAACTTTCGTATAATTGTGCATGCGTCACTCAAGGGCACTTCAAAATTTCAATGAATTACATCTGTATTGGATTTCTCTGTGTCATTTTACTCATTTTATGTTTTATATACTTACTGTAGTCACTGAGTAAAACTGATAATAAAGAATTTGAATGTTCATTTTGAAGTTTTTCTTAGTTTTTCTGCACTCTGGAAAAACAGTTTCTGTATTTGTTGGCATGGACCCATGTTGTGGCTTGTTTGTAAAAGACTTTGATCCACTTTTATTCTACTTTTACAACATCAAAATTGTTTATCAAAAACTTGTTTTGACTGCGCACTCTGTTTCTTTATGATAGAAATTTTAGTGATTATAAATTTTGAGAAAGTCGAAGGTGTGCAGCAAAATTTTTCTTGCTTGGTTTTCAAAAGTTTATTCAGTATGCATCTGGAACATATATTTTCACCGGATCTCCTTAAATGCATATTTCAGTACCAGTAGGTATGTATATACATGTTTTTATTAGTTTGAAATCCACTAAACACATGGCACTGAGTTAATGCTGTGCAAAAAAACTTAAATGTATGCTTTAGGCATTGTGGCTATGAAAAATTATTATTATTTTAATGCATAACATAAGACAAAAACCTGCATTTTGTTCAGATGTAAAATGAAGTCCTTTAAATTTTGGTAAAGTAGGCTTAACATGAAGTAATGGGTAACAAGTGCAGCTGTGTTTCATCATCTTCTCCAAAAACTTCCAAGCGTGGAGATCATGCAAAGGACAAAGATCGAAAATGGCATAATTCTGCTGGTACCCTGGATGTACAGAATAGCCGCGACTCAAATAAACTGCAGCATATCAGTGACAGGGAGCAAATAGATGGTATGTTTTATCTTGTGACCCACTGGTGTATTGCTGTTTTTGTTCTTTAAACTCCAGCTACAGAGGCGGTTTTAAAATCCTTAGCATATTTACCTGCTTCAGTATATGTGAACTGTAGAAACATTATTTTGTCATTTAGTGAAAGAAATAATAGACAGGATTTTGAATCAAATTTCTGTAAAATTATGCAACTGACTTCTACTGAACATGCCAGAAGAAGGAATCTTGCATGCACCATATCAAATATAGTCGGCCGTTACAAATGCTTTATGTAACCATTTGGTGATCGCTTGAGCGATTAGTGATTAATTATCATGAACTGCCAGCATGTCTAAGTTACTAACTTGAAATGAATGTATAAAGGAAAGAAGTCTGTTTTTTTTTATCATATCTGTTTCTTCCATTAACACAGTTATTGCTCATGCCCAGGGCTACCCTCAACTGCCAGAATGTCTGAGTGACTTACTCATTTGAAATTAATGTATAAAGGGAAGAAGTCTTTTTGTATGTGTATGTATTTTTGTGTAAAATATATTAATGCATTTAAGCCTTTTTTTATCTTACCTGTTTTTTCCACTAACGCAGTTATTATCCATGCCCAGGGCTACCATATATACCGTCCCTATTTATAAGATTTGTCCCTATTTTGCCATACTATGTCTAAGAAAATATTACTTCCCTTATTTCTAAGAAATGTCCTTATTTGTGAGTCATGTCGTTATTTTTTTCTTATTTTTTGTAGCATAAGGATTTTAATTAAGCAATATCCGATAGACTTACAAACCATTTGTGTTTCGTCATAAACATTTTGTAATCAAAGTTTTGTGTCATCATTAACACCTTAACTCTTTGGCACCCCCGTGGTTCCAGCGATTTTTGCCAAAAAAACAGCAGTTTTCGGTTGCCTTACCAACACCCTAGCTCCTCCGTCGATTGTGCTAGAGAGCTGTTCAACGGCTCAAACGGATCGGCCAGTCTAGTAGATCGCACTAGAATAAAAATTTTTTGCTTGGGGTTGCGGGTGTTTTGTGAGTGACGTCATAAGTGGAGGACTTTTAGGCCACCTTGGCCCTCTTTGCCTGGCCCTGGGCGCCAACCGTTAGGTGGTAGTATTTCGCTGAAGTTTTTACTGGAAACTAGGCTACAATCCGAGTCTTTTGATACTTTGGATGACCAGCTGGGGTTTCGGGTTCAAAAGTTGTGATGTAAGTTGTGATGTAAAAAATATTTGACTAATTAGCTAATTAGTTAATTAATTAATTTGTTTATTTTAGATCATAACTTTTGAACCAGAAATGCTAGGAAGTCGTTCGAAGTCTCAAAAGACTCCGACTCGAATCTAGTTTCCAATGAAAACTTCAGCGAAACACTTTGGCATAGCGGTTGGGCCCTAGGCCAGGCAACATGACCCAAAATGACCCTAAAACTACTTCACTTATGACGTCAGTCACAAAAAAACCTGCACCCCCCAACCAAAAAGTTTTTTTCGAGTGCAATATACTAGACTGGCCGATCCGTTTGAGCTCTTGAACAGCTCTCTAGTGCAATCGGCGGAGGAACTAGGGCGTTGGTAAGGCAACTGAAAATTGCTGTTTTTTAGGCCGAAATCCAAGTACGAATATATCGTAGACCGGTTCTCAAAGTGTTTAGAGCCAGGGTACGATATGCTCGTACTTTGACATCGGCTTAAAGCCAGCAGTTGTCTGTTGCCTTACCAACGCCATAGCTCCTCCGCCGATTATGCTTGAGATCTGTTCAAACCCTCAAAAGATTCGGCAAGTCTTCTAGTCTGCACTTGAAAAGAAATTGTTGGTTGGAGGTTGTGGACTTTTTGTGACTGACATCATAAGTGAAGTAGTTTCTTGGCCGTTTTGGCTCATGTTATCTGGCCTAAGACCCAACTGCCAGGCCAAAATATTTCGATGAAGTTTTCATTGGAAACTAAGCTCGAGTCTATGTCTTTTAAGCCTTTGATCCACTTCCTAGCATTTCTGGTTCAAAAGTTATGATCTAAATAAACAAATTAATTATCTAATTAACTGATTAGTCAAATATTTTTACTAACTTAGATCATAACTTTTGAACCCGAAACCCCAGTAGGTCATCCTAAGTATCAAAAGACTCGGATTGTAGCCTAGTTTCCAATAAAAACTTCAGCGAAATACTACCATCAAACGATTTGGCCCCAGGGTCAGGTGAAGTGGGCCAAGGTGGCCTAAAAGTCCTCCACTTATGACGTCACTCACAAAAAATCCACACCCCCCAACCAAAAAATTTTTTTTCGAGTGCAGACCAGAAGACTTGCCACGTCTTTTGAGGGTTTGAACAGCTCCTTACTGCTTTCAGTACCAGAGTTACGTGTTCGCAAGGCCACGTGCAATCCAGTTGTTTTGACACGGACCGCTTGATTTAGACCGGACGTGTCAACACTTTGGCTGCTGGTCTGCGAATATATTGTACTTGGAAATCGGGGAAAAACCAGGGATATTTTGGTTGACTTCCCAACCGCATAGCTCCTCAGCTGATTGTGCTAGAGAACTGTACAAACCCTCAAAAGACTTGGCATGTCTTCGAGTCTGCAATGAAAAAATTATTTCTGGTTTTGGGTTTCAGGTGTTTCGTGAGTGACATCATAAGTAAGGTAGGTTCTTCACCATTTTTGGCTACTGGTACCTGACCTGGGCCCAACCGCTGCACGGAAGTATTTCACTGAAGTTTTCAATGGAAACTAGGCTAGAGTCACAGTCTTTTGAGACCGTGATTGATTTTCTAGTGTTTCTGATTCAAAAGTTATGGCCTAAATAAAAAGAATGATTAATTATCTAATTATGGGATTAATTACTAATTTTGTTGTTTTTTGGTCATAACTTTTCACTCGAAACCCCTGCAAGTCATCCAAAGTATCAAAATACTCAGATTTTAGCCTAGTTTCCAATAAAAATTTGAGCGAAATACCACCGTCTAGTGGTTTGGGCCTATGGCCAGACAAGGTGGGCACAAAAGGCCTGAAACAACTACACTTATGATGTCACTTACAAAAAAACCAATATCAAAAGTTTTTGTTTCATTGCAGACTCGAAGACTTGCCAAATCTTTTGAGGGTTTGAACAGCTCTCTAGCACAATCGTCGGCGGAGATATTCCCATGCAAAAACATTTGCAAACTGCTGGATCTTAGCCTTAGCCCACCAGTAGCGAAGATGTTAATGTAGTATGTTCTTGCTGCCAGCACATAGAGACGTAATCCACTATCAGGCATTGTTAGCTCTGTAAGCTATCTACCCTAGGTAGGATTCTTAGGAAAGCTGGTTTTATGGTGAAGTTCTAGCATTTAACATTATTGAAATAAGCAAGTGCAAAAAAACGTTTTCCATGATGATTACAAGAAAGAAGTCATGAATGAGAGATTGCTGAAGCAGATGGTTCCTGGGGTTAATGAATAGGCAAACATACGATCCGATGTTAGTTGTGCAAACAGAAACAATTGTTTTATTTTTAGGTAATACACAAAATCAAATTTTTCTCCTTATTTTGGCTCAAGGTCGATGGTAGCCCTGTCCATATTAATTACTGTCGTGTGCATTTTTTCTGTATAAATATTTTGGCTCAAGGTCGATGGTAGCCCTGTCCATATTAATTATTGTCGTGTGCATTTTTTCTGTATAAATTTCCACCTATTTAATTCTATGGAAAGATAATGTGTTTGGGTTTACACCCGTATTTATATGGGATAACTTATACATTCCATTACAACTCAAAGTAGAAATGGAGGTGAATTTTGAAATTATAAGAAAAAATGACCCCTAAAAGCACTGAAGTATTTAAAACTTATAAGTTAATAATAAGTCTTGAATAGGCAGAAGAAGTAATGTTTTGTGTGATTTTGTGCTGTGAGTTGTGACAACTATATTTTGAACTATAATCTTTCACAATATGTTTTTGAGGCACTTAAATAACAATTTGTTCCTTTTATCATGTCAATTGCATTGTAGTGCTAACAACACAAAATAGAACTTTTGAACCAAGGATTTGCTGGAAATTCTTCATGAGTGGTCAAAATTTTGCCAACCAGATTTGAAAAGGATGCCGGTTGAAAAAATTATGAAAATTTCCTGCCGGAACTTCACAAAGGGGGACAAAATCATTCTTTAGATAGATGGCAAATTGGGTTAAGTTTAGAAAAAGTTTGAACTACTGATTTTAGCGGAGGTAGGGTATGATTAGTTCACATGACTTCTCCCATTAAGATCTGTGACTTTGAAAAGAAATACGACTACCTTCATCTCTTTGAATGAGGACTGAGGATGGGTAGTTTTACGTGAAATCGATTTCCTATTAATTACTGATCGAGTCCTTGCTTACTCTCATCGAAAAATACGGAAGTAGACTAGATAACGTAATTTACATGAAATCAACACTGTATTTATCTGCATTTAGCAGATGTATTTGTTTGTAAAATGCAGTTACATTTGTGGTTATTGACATTGAAAATCAGCAAGAAATCTCTTAACCACTTCGTAACATGTGGCCATGTCTCTGTGCAAAGTCATCAAATGAGTTGTAAATCCACTCATCGTTGCAGTAGCATGTGTTCTGATTTTTGTGTGATTTGTATTTTGATGTCATAATTTGGATCTGGTTCTGCTTCTTCCAAATTGCTCCATGTGCTCTTTGATTCTTACAGTTAGCAATAAATGTAAACCTGTTGCATTGCTACGCTTTTGGGAAGATGTCCATGTCAGGTTTTAACATTTGGATCATGGGTAAAATTATTTTAGGAGGGAGCAACTCCTTTTTATTGCTTCTATAAACATTACCTATAAATTAGTATCTGTTTTAATTCTTGTACCATGTGCATATTTTTTCATTCTCCTTGCCTTATATCAGAGAAAGTATTTGCTGTTTCATGTGACACTGATGTAGCAAGGTAGAAAGTTTTCTTTCTGTAGACATGGATCAAACACTTACTCCATCTGACCACCCTAAGCCGCCTACGATGTTTCTGGAAAAGTCACATTCTGAATGTAAGTTTGTGACATAGTTAGTCTTGTGACGAAGTTCAGCTTTTATAGCGGAAATCAAATTTCTCATCACACTTTTTCCTGCAAGTTGTACTCTCCCAAGATAATTTAAATATTAATGATTTTATACAATTCGTACAGATATTAAATAAATGTTTCATAGTGATGAAGAGAGCGTGTTCATGTGATACATGACATCTACCCATCCGTTAAATTTTAGAAAGTCGTTGAAACTATATACTCATATATGGAATACTTGGAAGCTCTACTTGTTTCTTGAGCATCAGTATCAACCTGTGTCTTCCTTTCTATTAATGGAACTCATATATGGAACTAATATTTCACACAAACATTTTTTTGCGCACAAACGGTTTTCATAAAGAAACGAAAGTTGCAACGTTTGAACTTATTAATAGAAATCCATGCTTTCAGACAAGCTTACTGTACTACAGAGTTGCCATTGAGGTCATGTAAAGAAGTGTGCATAAAATATTTTGCCATGACGCTGAACAAACGTTTGATTTTGGAAATTACCCATCATAGCTCTCGTGGTTGGACGCAAAGTGTTGTTTGAATGTATTTCTGTTGGTTTACTGACCTTTCTTATATGTTGCAGTTGCACAGCCTCGCCTTAGCGTCCATAATTCGGTGAGTTACCATCGTCATTGTGACATTTTCAGTTAATAAATATCTGCAACAACTGGATAGGCGTAATCATGCTGTTGGTACTACTATTTGTTTTTTTTGCTTTTAGCAATACAATCTTGATGCTTCCAAACGTTTTCAAGCCTAAATAAAGGGTTTGCCGCTCCGTGTCTATATTCTTTTAATCAGCGCAAAAAGCTTTGAATGAAACTTGCAATCCCAGGGGAAAAATGCTTGTGATTGACTTTGTGACTTACCAGCCACTTGTTTCTTGTCATGGGTTTGGACATTAACAACCAGAATTTTTACAGTTTGTTTGCCAAGAGATAAGTTTTCAATTGTGGTGTGTGAACAAAATATGCCTCATCAGTGGAAAAACTGACCACGCTGCTGTTGTCGAAATCCCGATTAGGATGAACGTTTTTAGCTACATCGCTTGTCGAGTAAATGTGTGTCACTATCTTGGCTAATTGTGAACATAGCTGGATTGAGAAAAGTTAATTTGGATTGTTATCCACTGAACACTGTTTCTAGTAGTCCGTAGGCAGCGACAAAGCAAGTTACGTGCCCCGTAGCTTTAAACTCTCCAAACAATTAACTGTTATAAGTTCATGCAAGCGTATGTCGTGAACAAGTACAAATCCAACACACATAAAACAAAATACATATAATGCAGACAAAAGCTGAATTATATGGTGAAAGCTTTTTTGCTGGAACTTAGCATCTGGCACACCTGTCCAGGTCGCACCATTTACTCTGTGCTTATGTGCGGAAACACACGCATAGTTTATCGCACAAGATTTAATGTGCCTAGCAAAGGTTTCTGAATTTTTATTCATGCGATTCTCATAAAACTTTGCAACAGTAAATGTCAACTGTTGGGATTAAATGACCAGCGCCAAACCTCTCCTACATTCTACAATATTAGGCTTGCCTTCCGTGAAAAGCTGTGTTGGGTTTATTTCAATGACACTGAAATTATTTTAACATGGAGCCTACGCTTACTTTACTGTACTTGGTGTTTTCACCTTGATTTTGAAGTGTAAAGAGAACTACGGAAAGGTGTTTTGTACTTCTGAGTAAAATGTTTTCCAGCATTATGGAAAACTGTTTCGACTGGCCATCACGCCGTTTTTTTTGTTTTTTTTCACAAGACTTCCCCCGGGTCAGCCACACACAAACGACGAAGTTCCTGCTCCACTATTTATATTGACGACAGCACTGTGAGCCAACCCAATATAAAGGTGTCCATCAAGTGGTGAGGGATACGCTTGGTGACAGTTGCTGTTGTTGCTTTGCATCTGGTGCGCTTGAACAATTCATTCATGACTGTATGCCATGTAATAGCGGGACTGTATTCGTTTCTCTTTGCGCAAAGTTTAGGGTCTCGATTAAAGTTTTCAAAGAAAGTTTTGCATCTCTCAGTAGTTCAATTTTGTTCTTAGTGTTGCTTTGGCGGTTTATTACCACATAAAGAACCCCCGTCCCGAAGAGCAACACAAGCCTGATATTTTCGACGAAAAGTTGCACCCGCTGACAGTGAGTTCCTGTATTCTTTCTTTGTTTGGCCACATACTCATATTTTGTAACGAAAACATATTCTGTTGTTTTGTTGGTATCCAATTGTTTTCTTTTTGCGGGTAGTATTGGTTAGTGAAATAGCGTGTTGCCAATATGTTGCGTAATTTCATGAAACCGGTGTTGAGTATTTAAATTCCCTTGCTGCTGATTCAGATTTGCCTGTCACAGCTCATTAGACTTAAATGTGTTTTCGGCAATATTGAAGGTAATTGGCATTGCACGTTAATTTCATGATCTTGGATGACTTCAACATTTTTTTCAGAGTTCATTTGTCGGTTCATAGATCCTTGCTTATATTTTCTTTCTTCACCTCACGTTCAATGAGAGGAAGACCATTGGTAAATCTTTGTTCGCTTACTGCGTTGTAGCGGGACCGTGTACCTTCTGATTACGGGACCAGAGAACCTGACCATCGGCAAATATACAAGTTCATCCGAACTCTTTTCAGTGCCGCCCAACTCACTGCCGAATGTGCAATTGTTACTTTAGTAAGTACCTACGTAACGTCCGGCAGTGTTTGCCAATTCGATGAATAATATCTATCATGAAAGATAGCTGGCCTCGTGTTAAAACTCAGTTAACTTTGCAAGTGGGAACTACGATTTTAAATCGTACGATATCAGTGTGATTTACGAACAATTTTATAGGATTTCTACCTAAAATAAAGAAACTTTCACACTGGCTGGTCTTCGTTGCCTTCAGCGATTATGCGAGAATGTACGTCGTGATAAACAGATAACTATCATTCGTTCTACTAAACCATCTGGTTTCCTTTTCAGATTTATGTCGAAAGGTTGCTGACGTACGCTGAAATATGTATTTGCCCCGCCAACTGGAAAAGGATATTGCTGGGTAAGAAATGCGTTACTACGCTGTGGCTATAACAGCGTACATCAATATTCACAAGAATAAAGCGACATTTGTTGTTTTGAAGCGTAGTTTTTGAAAGTTAAACGCCTCTGCCTGTTAATTTTAAGGGCGATTTCAATGCATATGGGACGGGGTTGATTTGACGTGGGTCTGTGAGATGCGTTCGTAAAAAAACGCGAGTTATCATTGCTGTTATCATCATTGTGAGTTCGTCTAAAGAAGCTGCTTCTACTACTAATTGCGCTCATTAGTAGTAGTAGAAGTAATGCATTACTGCACGCCTGTTAAACGTGCGGTAATGTTTTTCTCTGGTAGATCTCTTCTTTACTGTTTGCGCAGTCAGCAGCTTTGTTAAAGTATCTCTACATTATCAGGTAAACGTTTGGTTGACGTTAGGTAAAACCGAGTCTTTTATTCAGCTCCGTGCACATATTCCATCCTATGATCATTAAAAGCGGTGAGGCGGTTTTGCTGTTGAGGATGTATTCGGGCCTATGCCCATTCTCGTGTACCTGCCATACAGCAGCCGTATTATTATTAATTAACCTTAATGGATTTCATGTGCGTTTTTCCAGCAAGTTCTGAATTATATAGTTCACGTTTTCTGACAACAAACTGGTATTGCAAAAACAAGCTAGTGACCAACCGCTTTTTACGCATTGTTGCGATTTTACTCATTAAGGTTTTGGTAAAGTGTTCGACCGGTACATCGGTATACTGACGTAAATCGGCCACTTTGGAGATGATGTCACTCTATCATATCAGCAAAATTCCGCCGATATGTATCAGCAAAATTTGCTCACCAAAGCCACAATGCTATTGTTTTTTGCGGAGTGACCGGATGCCCAAGTTATTACTCCATGTCTGATTTGTTAACCCTGAACTTCCTGAACTATTACTTAAATTGGCAAATTTAAAAAATTTTGAAGCACGAAGCTGTTGTTCAGCTTAGATATTCAATGCAGATGTACGGTATTTACATATTGGGTATGAATGCCGTTTTCGCATTTTCACCTCATTTTGATTTATGGAAAAGTAATAGTCAGGGCCACAGCCGATGAAGAGCAATACTATTTGGGTTGTGCAAACTAATTTTGCCCAACCTTTTTTCAAATATTCTAACAATTCTGTCCATTTTAGTACTTTCCGTTTTCTTCCGTTTCCCAGTACTTTCCGTTCAGATTAAGAAGACCATCAACACATGTCAACCGAACTTTTTCCGAAATATAAAAATAAAAGAAACTTTTCCGACAATCTGGACAATTTCAAACAATTTTTTTTCTAACTTTGACCAAGCTTTGCCCGGCTTTGGCCTATTTTTTCTCGATTAAAAAAAATTTTTGCCCGAATTTTCGCAATTTTTCAGAATCAGGAGAACAATTTCCTTCTGTTCCTCTTTTTTTCAGTCATAGACCGAATAATTTTGAAATGACCGAAAAAAAAATTAAGTCAATTCGGTCATTATGTGCGAAAAGATAGACTAGTGGATACTGTTACGGCGAGTTTTAATACTACTTATGGGTAAAATGACCGAAATGTCTCTGCAAAAAAACCAGACCGTACTCTATCGCCTCCCTCCGCTGTGGTGACACCTCTTTAGCTCAGAAAAGTGCGCGAGACGATGCTGTAGATAGATTTACGGCATCGAGACGATGCTGTAGATAGATTTACGGCATCGAGAGCGCAAAGAACGACTGATGGTTTTGTTCGTTGAAAAGCGTTTCTGTCTCCTGGTAGAAGGTCAGGTGCATTGAGCGCGTGCTCTGGCGTCGTTTCATCCAGTTGCAACATCCCTTCCGAAAACTTTTTTAAGCACATACGAAGGTTTCTTCATTACTGGTGCTGAATTTATTTTTAGTTTAATGAGCAGCTAGGCAAACAGGTATATTTTCTGCGTTATAATGCATGTATTTTAACTTTTTCTGTTTGTGTTATATTGACTTGAGTTTTTGCTGTGTTGTAGAGTGGTGCCCGATAAGCACCGCGTGAAGCCTGGATCATGCTCCAAAAGTGCTATCCCGGTTTTAAAGAATATGTGAATTTTCTTTAGCACAGTACCTATGCAACCGGATATTAACGATTGCTTAGATGCTTACTTTTGTCGTGAGACCTGATTTTGACATTTATTCCTGTGTCAATGATGAACTTTCATGTGCTGTCAAACTTACTTGGAGCATATACCTTCTTGAGAAACACTTGTCCTAAAACGCTCTCTCTTTGTTGAAATACCACATGAATGAGCAGTTTTCGATTCAGTTTTCTTGGGTGTATATGACAGATTGTGATTGCTTTCTCCTGATTTCTTCGGTAGGTAAAACCCCGAAGTTATAGATTTTTTAAAAATCAGCATCTGAAGTGCGGTTTAACCAACTTTACACCGTTTCCCTGCGGTGTTAACATACTAATCCGTACTTAGCAATACTGGCCAACACTCAATCGCTTCTACAAACTGACTAAAACGGCACTACAAGAATCCAATCATTTCCAAAAGATATGAGCAACTGCGCTTTGCTTTTATATCAAAGTGCAATAGTTTAGCTTATGTGCCGCGACTGCTTCGCATCTGTGAACATGTAGTACCAGCCTCTTGTTTCGTCCACCCAGGTGCTATAATCCTTGCCTCGAAAGTGTGGGACGATCAGGCTGTGTGGAATGTCGACTATTGTCAGATACTGAAAGATCTATCGGTGGAAGACATGTGAGTGAAGTGCTTGACGGATTCAATGCTTAGCCTTGATTTGCTTTAACTGCTTTTCTCATGAGTGAGTGTTGGGCATAATGCTAAACCGCAAACTATGATGTACATTTATATGCAGTTATGCAGATTTTGCGAAACTGCAATGTATGCCCCTTTACCCATTGGTATTCCCAGGTTCTCCATTAGTATTCCCAGGAGTGTGAGGCAAACAGTGTATGCAAGAAAAACTGATAGGCAGGTGAGAAATACTTATTATCTCGGGCAGCCCCGCAGCTAAACCGGGCCCAAAATAGGCCACAATTTTTTATGTAGAGCAGGCGATGTGAAGTGTGGTCTAAACTCACTGACCCTTACTCGGGCTCGCTCTGCAATTATCCCTTCTCGTAGAGGTTCTGCCGCACACAAGCACGTCTGTGAAGTGTTGACACAATGACTTCAATCATTTGTACCAATCCCTTTTGTCCAGATACAGAGCTTTGTGTTTTGCATAATACAAGCGCATGTGACTTTGGCGAAGTGAGCTTAAGCGTTTATGCCAGGGTGCGCAACCTTTTCGCTAAACCAACCGCATTCCGTTTATTATTATGAATTACGGCCGCCAGTGAGTTCAGACATTTTTATTTTTTGCATTGTTTCTCTTCTGTTTTTACACACGGAGACTGCCCTGCTTCCACACGTCTGTTTGGCCATTTTCTACCAAGCATCCTCGTGCAGTGAGCAGACAAACAGTTTTTATTAATGCGCCGCCTCTATAATTTATATTTGAAATTACATGTGCATCGAAGGTCGCGGGTTGTGCCCCTGGTTTATGTGAAACTTTCGCTTTTTGTGTGTTCGGTTCGATGATTAACAATTCCACCCACCAAGCCCAGCGACACGTAAAGATTGTTTAACCATAGTGGCCTGCAGATGTATTGACTGCAAACGTACATAATATCAACCACGTCTCTTGAAACCTGACTCGTTGAGTGTAGAAAAGGTGTGCGTTTCAGTTGGATTTGCTGTCGCAACATCCTAGGGTGACACGAAAGACTCCAAATGGTGCTGCGAAAATTTGGCTTCAAAGTTATTATTTGCATATATGTATGTATGACCTAGCTGATGAATCATAAGCCATAGCTAGTCTGACTTTTTTCATCTGCTACTTAATTATGGAAGTAGTTATAGGGAAACCAGTGTGCGCAAAGAATAATGGATTGAGTGGTTGAGAATCGGGAAGAATATAACTATTTTTGACCATAAAAGGTAACCTCCACAATATCTCCTCCAATTTGCATTGATGCATCACGTCGCGTAAAGAATATGCGCATGTAAAACGATTGAAACTTACGTCGCCGTCACTGCGCGTTTCGACACTGAGCGCTTTCGCCTCAACCCGCTTAGTCCGTCGGGAATTGCTTCGTCTTCAATCGATTTTGAAAAAGGAAGGTCCCTTTTTTCTTCTCATTTGTAAAGGTCCATTTTGCTAAAATAACACCATTGTAATCCAAGGAAAAGCTGAATCGCATCGGACCGCTGTGCCAACATCGTCTTGTGTGGGTAATGTGTGTGCGAAGTGACGATGTACACAGCGGTCGTTGTTCGATCGGTTACCACCGTCTCGCTGTAGACAGATTCGGAGTTTACTCCCGTACTACGAGAAGTCACGTCGCAAACAAACCCTTGGATTTATTAGTGTCATTTGTGGCGCAGGTTTCACGTCACATATCGAGTCGCTCGCAATCGAACGGCACCTAATACTTTCCGCCTAATGACATGGCGCCGTTGATATTAATAGCTATTTTGGGTGTTATACGCTTTTGTGCTGTATACGCAATGGGGAAGGACGGCGACGGCCTACTTTACAGCAACCATTCTGTTGCGTGTCTTGTTTCTTATTCTCAATTTTTCTGAAGAGTTCGACTTGGAGTCGTCTGTTAAAGTCACTCCCGTTACGATCTAACTCTTGTCGCTTTTTACGCCTCATCTCTTGTCGCTTTATACGGTGACACTAGACCGCAGCAAGCTTCATCACTTGGTTGTTCTACTTGCTGCTTAATTGCTTTTACAAGCGTCTTCACCCCAACAGCGAATTGAGTTTGTATCGATTCGCTGCTCCGTTGAGCAAGCTTGCCCGTGAACGTAGTTCGCAGCTTTTTTAGCCATAAAATATTGAATAAATTAGGAAGGACGCTCGAAAATAGATACTGTACTTGTTACGATGCTTGGTAACTCTAAGTACGTGATTTTAAGCAACATTTGTCGTCTGTTGTATCATGAACCTTACCTAGTTTTCGTGGCCTACATCTGCTTGGCTCTCAGCAACGTTGGTGTTACGGACAGCCACACATCATCTCATGTCAAACTTTCCGCAGTTCCAACACAGACCTACGTTGAATCTTGAAAAGGGAGCCCCGGATAACTAGTTTCAGTTTGTTTTAGTACCATCGCGCTGAGCTGTAGCCTGTAGGTCATCACAAGGTCTACATCAGTCCATGCAACTTCTGGCCCCAACAAGGCGTTTCCTTCACGCTTGCCTTTCATTGTTTTGTGAAAGGACCTTCTGTTTCCCATGATGCTGAACTTGGCTGCTCGCTCAACCACACGCGTGTTTCTGCAGCCTCAGAACAAAATTTGATGTCCACCTGCCTGTGACCGAACAGCAACATAGAAGATTTTCTTTCACGAACTTGTAAAATTTCTTTCCGGAAAGTCAATCAGCTTTTGAAGGGCAAAAATAAGTGCGTTGACACGGCAAACATGTTTTGCTTGTGACCATCATTTTAGAGTGGTAGCGATCGTGTATTTTTTCATGCCATGCCGATTGAATATTGTCTTTCCAATGCTTTGTGATCTCGTTGTCGAATATTGCCCGAGTGCTGCCGTGTCTGGATTGAGGTTCGCTCCTGCTTAGGCTGTTGGCAAAAACTGCACCTGCGAGACAAGCCATGCGTGTGAAGCTTAATGGGTGATTGGTTTTCAGACAAAACATATCAGAAAGTACAAAAATGTTTTTGTTCGCTGACGTAATGGTGTTCTGCTACCCACTAAAATATGTGCATGCTGACTGTGACCGCTATTCTTGTTGTTATTTTGTGCACAATAATTTTTTGACGCAGGAATACAATGGAGCGTCAGTTTCTGGAGCTTCTGAACTTTAACATTAACGTACCAAGCAGTGTTTACGCCAAGTATTATTTTGATTTGCGTTCACTGGCCAACGCCAGTCAGCTCGTGTTCCCTGTCGAGCAGTTGAGTCGCGAACGAGCCGTCAAGCTCGAGGTAAGTGCTTCTGTTGTGAACAAGTTGACTGCTGTAGTTGCTCATGCTTACGTAATGTGCCCCTCGCCGCTTACTCCGCTGTTCTTTCGTTGGGTTTGCTTGGTTTTTGTTTACCGTCTGCAATGACTTATGGTTTTAGTTGTGCTTCTTTCAAAACTGGTAATAAATCCCATAGAACATAATCTTTTTTAGCATTCGGAATCCAAAATGTAGAGTGCGTTCATTCGATACCGTCGACAGGTAAAAATATCAACATTTTTTAAGGGAACTTCTTCGGTTTGAGTGGATGCTATCCGAGCCACTTAACGTTGACTCGTGTAACGTTGGCACTCCCGCTGTGATAATCTGTTGGCAGTATAACTATGTTACACTGGCGCTTGCTGTCGATTCTCACGCCAAGCTTTATGCGTTTGCGAATTGGAACCTTGCCGCAAACAGTTGGAGCTTCGCCAACAGTCAAGATTGCTTGAGGCGCTGTTACAATGATCTGGCATCCCTTCGAACTAGTCGCAATTGCCAGATGCTGACCCCTTGTTAATAATTATTACTATCGTGTGTCACCAAGACGCCAACTATCCTACACTTTATTCACGGCAAATCTTAAGCTGCCAGTGTTCTTTTACGTTACTTCGACACGACTTAATTCATGCTTGAGCGTTTACATTGCGTTTCAGGCCGTAAAATTTTATTGCTCAAACAAACTAAAGTCGACGACGCAGTGCCTTAGTCAGCTTGACGCGTTGTGAAGGGACGACTTGGTCCATCAAAAGTTTTATGTCCCTTTAAAACCTTTTAACGCATCTTTACTAATTTCCAGGCGACGTCGCGCGCGTGCGAGAACAAATTCCGGAACCACTCGTTACGACGGACTGTGAGCGCGGACCACCTGGCCGGTAATCATAATGCCAGCGTTGTATTGTCCTAACGAAGACCTTGTTCGTCGCTCGAGCCAAGCTGGGGCCGCGCACGCTGGCCTATAGCAGGCAGGGAATAAAACCGGGTCGCACCTTTCGGTCTTCAAACAGGTTTCACACCACTTGTGACGGATGAGCCTGGCTGTTCAGTGCGACAACGCTGCCGTCTCCGTCCTCGATAATATCTGACCTCGTGGTCTAATCGCGTTGTTGTCAGATCTTCGAAGCACTTCACGTTTGTTAACGTTCAGCGCTGCAGCACTACGCACAACAGAAAAGCAATTTTTTCTTCTCGGACTTCGCGCTGGATTCGAGCACGGGAATGCTGGTGGTCGAAAGCTGAAGGGAAAAGCGAGAAACAGACGGAACTGTCTTGTTGTTGCAATTTTCATATTCTTGGTGCCGAGAGTTTAACTTATTTGTCTTAAGCCGTTGCGTGCGACTGTGTGCGTCTTTATCGAGCAACGTAACAAATCGCGTTGAGATCTAACGATGAAATACATCGACCGTCGATAAACTGTTAACGGGAGGCTAAAGAAGAATAGGAAACGCGCCGTTGGAGAAAGAAATACAGTATACCTTTTCTGATTAGCGAGAAACGAGCCTAGAATTTTCTCATTTCCGGATGGGTCCGAGCGCGGGCCGTGTATGCCGCGATCTTTCACGGGCCTTCGCCTACAGAAACCTTCGTACATGATTCGTATTTCAAACTCATCCGCTGTCGATTGTTTGATCGTACGCCTTTAGCAAACGTCATCACTGCAGAGGTCGAGATCGCGCGGTTATTGTTGTTGTTGCAATCCGCGTGGCTTGCGGAGCACAACGAGCGGATAGAAACCCTCGATCGTTGCACGTATTGACCTGTGGCATGCCGCGCGAACCGCACAACGATGAGCCCTTCGACATTGACCCGGAAGCCATTAGCTGCCGGTGATTGATTTGTTGTCTCTAATTACGCCGGCCGCCCGATCGATTGGATTAGGCTGAAACAGTAAATGGAACTTCGTTGTCTTCTGAAAGTCAACGACTGCCACAAGCGAACAGTACGACAGCAACTTACCATTGAACCAGTCGTTTGTCCGTAGCTACGGCTGTGCTGGTCCGCTACCCAAAGCAATCTCCTCAGCACCGTATCAGGAAACTTGGCCGCTGATGCGCTGGTCCCACTCTTGCAGGCTAGCTTTCCGACTTCCCTATTAAATTTCTATCTCTTGAAAATCGTCCCAGTTTCCACTGTGAATTATCTGGCACTTGTTGGACTTCTAAAACGTTATAGAACGATCTGGCGCCGCTGAGTTTTCATCTCGTCTTTGTCCGACCACTGCTAAGTTTACTCGCTTTTCTGCCCCAGAGCAGTTTGAAGGAGACGGCGAGATATGGCAACGTGGCAAAGTTTTACGCCGGCATCGTTTCCACCGCGATCACGAAGTAAATGGCATAACGTAATAATCCGCCGAACTGTTTCCATGTTGCTTGCTGTAAGACGGTTTTACCTGCGCTCTTGTTAAAGTGCCTCAGTTTTTGCGTTTGGCCCCTGTTGCTGTTAAGGATGGTCGTCACTCGCTCTGCCACCAGCAACTAATGACACACTTTTGGATGACATTTCCTTCATCGAGGCAAACGCACTCAGACGAAGCTTCTGTCCAACGTATTTCACGCCATCCAACTTGGCAATGCTGCTGGGTAACTGTATGCTGTTGGGTCAAATGCATTCACAACGGTTTGGGAGAAAGTTCCGAGTTGTTTTGCATGAAGTTGTTTCCATTCACTTTATTCATTTGAAAAGCTTTTTTAAAGATACGTTTGTCTCGCATCGTTTTATATATCTTTGCAGAAACAGGATTTTCACAGCTTCTGCCTTTTTTTGCAGATTGTTTTCGTTTTTTTTTTTAAGTCGTACTGTTTCAAGAGTCCTATAAAGTTTCGAGTGTACAGCTCTCAAATCCTACTTCGTTGTGTCATTATCTCATCATAAGTGCCGAATGTTGCGTCACAAATCGCTTTTATGTATGACAGAAATAAAGCGGTGAACAGTTGCTTGCAGCTGTTTGCTGCTGAGTTTGACGGTCTGCTGTTACATTGTTGGACCACTCCGTAATTTTGTTCCCCACATGGCAATTGCATTGGCGTAATGAAAATGAACGACAATATCTGGTGCTTTGAAAACCTTCGTGTTGCCAATGTAGTGAAACCTTGGACAGCAATTCAGTCTCATTTGCGGAATGAACTTCTCACTTTCTGAAGCTGGAGCGCGCTTCTCAAAAATATTATGATAGGGTGTCATTGAGTACGATCCACGTCGAAATTATCTTCGTCGGGTTTTCAGTAATGTCAATGAATAACAAGAGTGAACGATTTCGAATAGTTTTCGTAAAAAACGCAGCAAACTTTTCAACGTATGTTTGACCTTTAAAAGAGATGATCCTTAAACCGCGCGTGCTTGTAACAGAACGTGGGAATGGAATGTTGCGCAAATATTTGGGCTTTCGCAAAGATTGTCATAACAAGCTTTGAACAAATACTTAGTTACTTTCCCAGTCCCAACAAGCCTCCCAACTGTTTCGTGAAACATGTTCACTTCTCGTGAAAAATCACTTGCTTGTTGTCTTCATTCAGTGTATTTCAAAAATGTTCACCGACGTACATCACTTGCTCTCCTTAAAACCTATCTGGACCTTCGCTGCGCGGCGTGTTCCGTCCTGCAAGTGTTGCTTAGTCTTGAAAATGTACGATACTGTTTGGGTGCGCGATATTCTGCGATGACTTTTTACTCTAAAGGGCAAAGCTTTCCAAGAAATAGTCTTAAGCGTCACTTCACAAGCGATAACCCACGTCATACTGTCGCACGTTTTTATGGTTTTTATTCGCGTTTCTTCACGTCGGTGATAAATTTTTACGAACTGGAAAATATTCTTTGTGCATTAACTTCTCGGTTGTGCTTAGCGGACCGCTTTTGGGATAAATATAGGTTAATACGCCTGAAAACTCAATGCATAGTTTCTCAAACTTCTACTTGTGGACCCATGATCCGTTTGAGTTCTTCACGCGGACAACCCTTCCAATTTGTTCAGTTAAAGAAATTGCAGTATCTTGAAAATCTGACGTGATGGGAAAAATTCTAATATCACATGCAGATTCCCGTGACCTGAAAACATTCCACCTGAAATGAATTGTTAAGCTTAAGCGATTACGAAATGTTGTTGAAGACCGGGCTGCATATCGCAGAGCCCTGGTTTGGAACCAATGGCATGGTACGGTACTCACCGGGCAATATTTCACCGATGCTTCTTGGTCATTATCGTCGGGGTGAAGGCCGGATACCAGCATTTTGATAGTACAGCATAAAGTGATGTACCAGCTACCTGATCGCTGTTCGGAACTAAATAGTTCGTTTTTGTTTTGCGAAACCGGTTCCCAAAAAATTCAAATGCCGCCATTTCTGATTCGTTTTTCATTGACTGAGTATTGTGCTCCGCCACGTTAACGATTGTTCGCGAAGGAAATTCGCAACCTGATGTTAAACGAACCGATACTCAGCGCTATTTTGAGAACTTTTTTATTAAACGTCGTCAAACACCCACAATGCATTCGCGGCCTCCAGCGTTTGCACCAGTCACATCAGTCCAATACAGGCTCGCTTGAGCAAGTCAACGCTTTGACTTGCTGCAAGTTGCTTGATGTTGAATGTTCCATGAACGGTTAGTACGCGTTGAGCTGTTGTCCCTCGAAAGATCATGAATGAAATTGTGAACGTCCTTGTCTACCGGGACCTCCGCAGAAAGACTAAACGTGTAGCGTGTCGGATACAAACGTGAGGTCGAATTCCCACCTCGTGTGAATTTACGTGTTCACGCCCTTCTATACCAGTGTTAGGCGTCTCTTGTTGTTTTCAGTGTTTCCTCGCGACGCCCTGTCTTTTCGTTTCGCATTCGGGTGTCGTTGTTTTGGGCTGTTGCAGCGACTTGGCGATATTTTCTGGCGTGCAGCGACGGGGTTATGAGCGCTTTTGCTCACTCGCATTTCATATATATGTTGAGAGCGCTTTCCGTCTCGCCATGTTTGGATTTTTCATTGGTTGTTGTCAACTCCTGTCTCGCACTTTCTCATTCGGATGAATGGTGTGTTTTACGTCGAGGCGGAAGATACACTGAAGTCGTCGCCGCATATTCGCAACAATCGTCACAGTGCATCATTTGAGAGACATTTGTTGTTGAATTTTTTTCTATTTTTTGATTAGTATTAAAAGCTTCAATTAGTCTCACTTAACATTTTTTCGTGATTCACATCGTCAGGGATCACAACATCCAGATTACAATCTGGTTTTGTTGCTCTCGAGTACCTTTCATGGGGTTAGTGTCGTATGTCTCCGACAGTAATGGTCTTGCTATCAAGTGCCGAGCCTGAAACGTTCGTAAATGCCTGTTTAGACTCTAAAAGACTAACCCAAAATTTTGCTTAATGTAGCAAAGCCAAGCGGGTTTAATTTCCTGCTTCAAGTGGAATTGATTCGGAGGTTGTTTTCTCGTAAGTTGGATCACAATCGAAATTCTGCTTATAGAAAAAGCCGTTTTCAATATTTTCATAGGAAAGAATAAATCTGCTGTAATTCTAGAGTCTGACGATTATGCAATAATTTTTGGTTTATGAGAGTAATCCCGAAAAAATTTTAACGTCTCCCTCAAATGCAGCGCATCTCTGAATAGCATTGTGACAGAAAAGAAGAGTTAAACTGCAACCTACGATCGCGGTTGGTATAGTTCCAGTGAGTGCAGTGGTGACCAGGGCCCCGACGTGGGCAAGTGCCGCACTGGGGCGAGTCGAAAAGTGCCGCCACCCCAAGCCACGGGTTAAAGCAAAGCTAAGCCTTTCAGGACGGAATTATTTCATAACAATGTGTCATCAGGCTGGAGTTAATTGTAAAAATGTCACTGAAGTAACATTCCGGGACATTTTGCTAACCGGGACGTTAAAACCTAAATCTAACTTCAGGTTCATTCGTGAAAGACCATTTGCTATTCCTTCTTTTCACCAAAATTGCCCTCCCCCTTGTCGGGGCCCTGGTGGTGACTAGGATCTACTAAAGCATCTGCACTATTCAAGATTTGCCCTGCTCATGTGACTCTTTTTACTAGTGTATGAGTAAGACCAACTAAAAAGGCAAATGACGTCTTAGAAGTACAGGCGCATTTTTTTAAAAACTCGGCAATCATTCTCAAGCTCATCTGACCCGACCCGAAAAAGCAAACTTGTGTATATCGAAATACATAACTTTTGTAAAAAAAAATTAAAGATATATGCAGTATATCTTTTCGTTGAAGGCACGCAAGGTGACTCCTGCCAACATGGTAAAATTCCTTCTACAGTGCAACTGAGGATAACTTCGAGCCGTCCGCGTCGACTCAGCTTGTCTTATCGGTGGACTTCCTCATGCGATGCAGTTACGAAGCTTGCCCGTCAATCAGAAAAAAAATGGCAGTGGAAACCAAATGTTCTACAAGAGCACAGCTTTGTATCACATGTGAGGAAGCCACTGCCATCTTGACAGTAACACAAACACACACCCGCTTACTCAAAAAAATACAAAACTAATGCATATTTCGTTAGGACTGCTCGACATCACGCTTTGAGAAAATCAGCTACTGATGGAGGCAGGTTAAGTGTGTTTTAAGCTTTTTTAAATTTTAGATGAAGACTGACTTATGCTAAGCTGGCTAGCTATTCCTGAGCAGGGTATGAAAGTACAACTATGAAGTCAAGGTTAACATTGGAGGTTGACTCAGAGGTACGCAAAGTCCCATCCGATACTCAATTTGCTGACGTCCCTACGGTGGTGCTTTCAAATGAATGCTTTAACGTCGTGCCACCTCCAAATGTACTTTGCAGAAAGTCACCTTATGTTTCATGTTTTCCAAAAACTAGGTTGAGACAACAATACACTAGTTTGGTAAATTTGCCACCGGTCCACATAACACGTCGACTGTCCTTCGTTTTCCGATAAGACTGTTGTAGGAACGAAACGCCCTCTGTGAAACAATCCTGATGCGCGCAGACACGTGTCTGACGTATATGGAAAATTCTATTGACCGGTCACTCCCAAGCAATTTACAATCCATTTTTCTCCTTTCAATACTTCGTAACTGTCACAAGTTCTGATATTTGTGTATATTAAAACGCTCTGGTGATTCTTTTCGAGATGTTCATTCAAGCTCCACGTAGGTCGCATAATAAGAAGGGAACTGTCATGCAACTTGTAGTTCCCACACTTGCGCCATTAGACACGGCCAAGAATTAGCGCCACAGAAAAGACAAGCAACCTTGGCGGCAAGCTGATGAGTAAGGTACCGCAGAGCTGATGGGAAAGCAAGCATCACGTCCAGGAAAGCGGCAGGGTATGCTGGCCAACGGCTTCCTGTAACGGAATGCAGGGCGTAACGAGGAGGGAAAGGGGGGAACAATTCCCCAGACGCCGAATCACTGAGAGGGCGCCGAATCACTGCGGGGTCGTCGCAAAGTCCCAAAAATGTCACAAGCACTTTCTTCACTACAGTATAACTGCTTCCGAAAGACCTCACTTTCAAACATGGGGACGCCAAACTTGCTTCTTGACCCGAGTGCCATCTAACCTCGTTACGCCCCTGATGGAATTTGAGACAAGTGAAACAAGCGATCAAAGGCGATAAGTTCAATTTGAGTTTTGAAACAAGAGCTTGATTTTCTACTGTTGCAAACAAGTGCCGAATATCTGTTAAAAGTCAGACACAGTGCAGGCATTTGGTAAAAAATTGAAAGTGTCTGAACACATCAGAATTTTTTCAAATACGCAAAATTTGTTTAAACTTTTCAGGAATCAATTACCTGTAAATTTTCGAGTTAAATATTATCGCATTTCTGGTTTTTAGATTTAATTCACTTGTTTCAAGGAATTTTTTGCTACATTTTGTCAGTTACACAAAACAAGATTACTGTACAAGACAGAGATTTGTAAGCTACAATATTTTTGTGCGTGTTCTGTGCAAGTCTTACGTTGTCTCAAACTTGAGATAAACTTAGCTAAAAAATATTATTTTAGAAGAACCTATTTTTTGCCTGTGCGATTTTATCCACTGTGCTCGTTGCAGTCGGAGCCAAAATAGACCATCAAAAGCAGCATACCTGGGAAAATCTATTGAAAGAAGACCTGCTGCAATCAAAAAACATTTTGCTATTGATTTCACAAAACCACTGAAGTCGTCACATTGGGTGCCACATTAAAAAAGTTGGGGAACTCCGAAAAATTAAGGAAGTGACGGTCATCTTCGAGTTTCCTCAAATTCCGTGTAATAAACGTCCCGCTTTATTATAGTTTTCAACAAGGCCTCCGAGAGAAATTGTACCGGGGGTACGAAGACCAGGAGTGGAGTGGGGCAGGACCTTGGAGAGGAAAAAATGTGCTGGTGCGAGACCTGTTTTGGGCCCCTTATACATTACAACTGATTGAGAGCTTCATTAGTTTTTCAATACTATGTCTAGAAAGTTATATGCTTTCTTTATTATTTTACATTATAACCATTTACCATTGTAATTAGTTAATTACAAAATGTCTCAGGATGATCTCAAAAATGCACATAACACAGTTGCTTTCCGAATTTCAAAAATATACATCAAATTTAACATTAAGGGTAGGCTGCAGCAATTCTCAATTGTAAGCAATTTTAATAGTTCTATAACCCTACTATAGTAATCGAAGGACAAGAATTTATTAAAAAGTCCTTGTATTTTACCTTCTTGGCTTAATATGAGCATAAAAATGTATAAGCATTTCATACACGATAATGGGAAAACACTAAGCAAATTTCCCATTTGGAATTTCTAGTAAGCCTACGCCTACTTATATATTCCAATAGTAGCCATACACATAAATGTACATCTTAATCACAATTCACACCTAATGTACTGCATGTCCAACCGGGCAAATAGAGAGTTTGTTCCCAAATAAACGCCGTGTATGATAATATTCGCTTCACTATGGAAGTAGAAACTAATCACCGCATGTCCTTCCCTATTGATGTTTGTTGAACTTTGCAAATCTAGTATAGGTATTCGAACATATCGAAAGCACATGCATACATAGGCATACCAAATATTTGAAATTGAAAACCGGGCCGCTTCAGAACAACGAACCTTATCAGATAAATGTGGTTCATACCTTACTTGGAGTATGTACAGGCCCGTAGCCACGGGGGGCATTCGGGGTAATGCTCCCCCAATTTTTTTGTGCTCCCCACAAAATTTTGTTGTGTCCAGAAAAAAATGTTTTAAGCATATAATAAATAGAAAAATCTTACCCGCCTAAAAATCTATTTTGCCCCCCTAAACGTGAAAACATGGTTACGGGCCTGAGTATGTAGTTATTTTGGATTCCTATAGTTAAGACACAAAAAAACTAAAATAATGCAATTTACTAAGAAACAAAACAATGTTCAAGCATTTTTCAATTTACAATATTCGCTCAATAATACATTTCCGTAGACAACACTTTCTTCAAGAAGTCTTTGCTCGATATTAATTTCTCGTAAAAATCACAGCAGCAAAAGTCAGTGCTGATTTTACATGTGATAAGGGGCTTCACATTCTGCTCCAGCATTCTGCTTTTGTTATCAGACCACATATTGTTCATAATAGAAAAAATTATCTCAACGGGAGGTGATGTACCAGGTGTAGGACCAGTGGCGTACGAGGCGGTGGAGGGGCGGCCGCCCCCCAGCTTGAAAAATTCAGGGCAAACTCTGTTTTTAGGGTAAGCGCAAGTTCCTCAAAAATCCTGAATGATAAAAAATATTTCAATACATTAAAAAATTTTCAGGGCAAATTTTGTTTTTCAGGGAAAGCGCAGGCTGTTCAAAATGCTGAATGATAAGAAATATATATTCAATACAATGAATTCAGGGCACACTCTGTTTTTCAGGGCAAGCACAAGTTGCTCAAAAATCCTGAATGTAAAAACTATATTCAATACAGTTAAAATTTTCAAGGAAAACTCTGTTTTCAGGGCAAGCTCAAGTTCCTCAAAAATCCTGAAAGATAAAAAATATTTCAATGCAGTGAAAAATTTCAGGGCAAACTGTGTTTTTCAGGGCAAGCGCAAGTTGTTCAAAATTCTGAATATTAAAAGTTCATATTCAATACAGTGAATTCAGAGCACACTCTGTTTTTCAGGGCAAGCAAAAGTTGCTCAAACATCCTAAGTGTAAAAAGTATATTAAATGCAGTGAAAAAGTTCATGACAAACTCTGTTTTCAGGGCAAGCTCAAGTTCCTCACAAATCCTGAAAGATAAAAAGTATTTCAATGCAGTGAAAATTTTCAGGGCAAACTCTGTTTTTCAGGACAAGCACAAGTTGCCCAAAAGTCCTGAAAGATAAAAAAATATTTCAACACAGTGAAAAGTTTCAGGGCACCTCTGTTTTTCAGGGCAAGCAAGTTGTTAAAAAATCTGAATGATAAAAATTCAGTGACGGGCCGTCAGGGAGGAAAGGAAGTGAGTTCCTCCCCTACCAAATCATGAAATGTGCAAAACAAATTAGGGATCCAAAATAACAAATTGAATAAACATTTGTCCTTTCATGTTGAAAACGTGCAAATATTGTGTGATTCTAATCATTTTCTTAGTCAATACATCTGAATTTGCGTATTTCTTCAAGTCAGGGGTAAGTGACAAAGGGAGGCAGCGACTGCTTGTGCCTCCTCTCAGCGGGTGGCTTTCGCATTAAGCAGTTTTACTTTGTCACAAACTGTGGTGGTGAGCGCTTACCGTGCAATTGCCTTTATGTCAGCTCTGTAACCTTCATGTCAGTAACAGTGTAATGTTTTTGTACACTTTTAATATATGTACTCCTACTGTATGTTCTCGCATTCCATAGACTGGCACTTACTTGACGTTGCGTGAAATATACTGAATATGCAGCGTTATTCCACATCAGTAGCTGGTCAGACATCCAGCTGTAGTGGCAAGGCGGCGAAGGGAGGCAGCCAATGTTCCTGCCGCAATGAAAAGTTTTCACTGTTACGACATAGGAAATTCTATCCTACTGATATGGCATCACTGGAGTGACAGACAAGTCGCTCTGGGGAAACTTGTTGTGAAAATGTGTGGGCTACAACGGGATTTTGTGAAATGAAAAATCTGCCAAGAAGCCTCAGCAGACATGCCAGGTCAAAAAACAACATTCAAAACCAAAATTGGTTTAAACACTTTTGGAAGCGCAATGATATGTACTTTGACTTTGAACGAACAGCGGAGACTAAATATCAGCGTTCACAATGCTATTGTAAGGGAAAACCGAGAGATTTTGAAGACTTCATTAATGTAAATTGCTTCCCAGACAAACATCACTTAGCATTTTGTAGCAACAATGAGAGTTCGATTTCCTCTAATTGTGGCAACTATGTGGAACTTTTACATACTCTTGCTGCGAAAGATGATAGATTAGCTAGACATTTAGAGACATCTACTGTGTTTTCTGGCTTCTCAAACATAATTCAGAAAGATTTAATTGCAGCAATACGTGATGTGGTTAGATGTGATATAAGGAAGATAAGTGTAGCCCCATTTGTTGCTGCAGAAGTAGACGAGTCAACGGATGTCACAAACAAAGCTCAGATCTCTGTCATTATGTGGCTAAAAGCGAGGTGGTTTGTGAAGGAAGCGTTCGTGGGATTTGATGATGTAAAGACAGACGAGCCGCTGCTACATTTTTTTAGTTGCCCTTCCTGTTTGCATTTATTCATGTTTGCTTATTTTACATGGTGAACAGCCAGTACTATTTAGTCAGTTTATGAAGTAAATTGGTTAGTGTTGCTGCGCACCAGTGCGCGGCGTTAACCTGCCGCGCTGTGTACAGACGCGCTGACATAGTTGC
>Ga0210059_1002432_pt1 | contig 29127 bp, 15 predicted proteins | sample Ectturendosymbi2_FD_188042 | JGI IMG/M metagenome (GOLD analysis project Ga0210059, IMG submission 188042) | Ecteinascidia turbinata endosymbiont from Florida, USA - Sample 2 (SPAdes) (version 2) | ecosystem: Host-associated > Tunicates > Ascidians > Unclassified | place: Key West, Florida...
TCCTTGAACACTGCAACCGCATTTTACTTTGTGACTGAGTGCTCGGACGTTGCAGTGTTTGATTGTTTGAGGGCGTGTGCATGCCACAATACTTCCGTAATTTACCTGGCCTTGACTAGGGGTGGACTCAGTGTCCTGCTCTGGATGTGGTGATGTACCAAGTGGTACGGGTTAGTAAACAATAGTGTTAGGAAAGTGTCTGTAACCCGGTTGTTCTACCTCCAAACGCGCTATGAATTGTTCTGTTGAGTATGTTTTTACCAATCTGCATTGTGGAGACTGTGTGTGTTTGTACTCTACGCACTGAGCAGGGTTTTTGCTAAGGGAAATGTTAGGTAACCGGTATGGACCTGTACGGTCCCGATTTCTCTGAATCTAGGGACACGATTTTCAATTCTAGGGGCCCAAATCGGGTCCCTAAAATGCCTTAAAACCCTGGACTTAGTGTTTGTTACAAAACTTTAAAAATAAACAAATTCACCAAGAAGATACATTTGTTTTACAACTTCTTTAACGTAAGGGGGGCGTGAGCCAAAGGAAAATTACTTTAGGGGGGGCGTGATGGAGAAAAGGTTAAGAACCGCTGGCGTATCGAATAGAACAAAATTGAATTGAATGAGTTACCAGCAAAGGCGACAGTATTTAACGACCGACCACGAGGTACAGAGCGCGTAAAACAAATCAACGTGCGGCGTGGCATTAATTATTTGCCCGCAGAAACATCAGCGCCGCGGCATCTGAGCCAAACGTGCATGAAGGAAAATTCGAGAACACAAAACTCCAACAGGGCCTCAAGATCTAAGGGGCGTTCCAGCAAACTGTGGTACGGATAGAGTCAATTGCCGTTATTACTGTATATGATCAGTTCGATAAATAAACATTCGTCAACGATTTATGTTTTTAATTATATTCATTTCAATCAGATTTTGTGTCGATAACACCAGGGTCTTCCAAGGAGTTTTCATGGATCTCAACATGACCTGTGGTCAAGCCGGATGCAGACTGTAGTGGCGACATACTCAAAGCACTTTGACTGCATCCTGTGTTTGGTGCATCATGTCGATTTTTGCGTGTGTATTAGGCGAAAGGTTCGATACGCACCTGATCAAAGTTTAAAGGTGATACTGCAGATAAGAGATATGTGTAAGGCTAGCATTATCCTACAATAAAAACACAGTTACTTTGTCTGATCTCGAGCAATACAGCTGCTTTGTTAGCGTTTCTGGTCAGTCATTCAGAAATCAGATTGCCATTGAGTGGACGACTTGCGCAAGTTTGTACTGCTCCCATGCTAAGCAAGTCAAAGAAACTTTCATGAGCTTAAACAATAAGCAAAAGTCACTTTGCCAAATGGCAACCACATAACTCTACCCAGGGTACAAAGAGTAAGCAAACTGCAAGAAAATGACAAAGGAGCGTTTGGGTCTCATGCCTCAGGTTAGTTTTTCTTGGTCTATCCAACCACGTGGAGTCTAATTTCTTAGTTTGATGGTCTCAAACTGCTCAGGAAAAAGGCCTTACTAAAGCTTCAGAAGAATTAAAAATAAATTAAAGGGTCGCAATTCTCCAGGACATGTTGTCCCACACTAAGCATTCGGTGCATTACTGTAAAAGCGACAAACTTAGTCAAATAAATTTTCATGAAAGCCTAGATAATTTTGTTATGAAGGCCAGGACTCAACCCTTTTAATTGTTTACTGTGCTCTGTTCAGCCTGACTTGATTCGATGATTGTAGCTTTTTATTTCTTAACATGTATTTCAATAATGATAGCATAAGGCGAGGTGAAGTTTAAACCTTACATCCTTTCGCTCGACGGTTTCATTGCTTTCGATTCTTTGCAGTCTGAAAAAGTAACAAACAACCGAATCGTGATCCTGGTAGTTGCGACTTGCAACTATTTGGGATGTTGTAGTAGATGTGGTTTGCTAAAACATCGCAAGTCAGAACAAGCGCAGTCATCGTGGGGCACTCGCAGTAAGGATTTACAAATTTTTATTGACCATACGTTTAGAGCAGGGATTCCCAACGTTTTGTTTCCCATGCACCCCTTAGTCATTCCGACACATGAGCAAGTACCCCTTCAGCATTTCGACAAATAAACATTGAACATGTTCCCCTAAAATCTCACATGACAAAATATTTTATCATGGTTATTCATAGATATTTTTAACAATATGCATATGATATTGATATATGTATAAATATTTCGAAATAAATGTAATGTAACTATGTTTTTCTCTTATATTGCTAACCTCAAATGCACTTCTTCAAATAGGCAAAAGCACCCCTGCTGTACATGTACCCCAGGTTGGGAACCTATGTTTTAGAACGTCAGTATCGTCATTTTCGGCTTAGCGTTTTTCTGTTTTCCCTAGTAACAGTGGGAGATGGTACCTTACAATTGGATTAGCCTACTAGGGGCATCGCATCAGCTAAATCCGCCTTTGAGTATACTGAAGGATTTAAGTGTAACAGACAACAAAGCTATGTTGATTCCAGAAATGAGTCAAAACCATTTTGACGAAGTTTGTTCTATTCGGAGATGTTTAGAGGATGATATTCTTTCTGCTTTTGTGCTTCAATTGCAACGTTGCATCGTCTAATTGCATTATTTCTGCTGTATAGCGAACCGCCTCATATGCTGTAGATTGTGCGACATGAAAGAGGAGGTGAGGGGCAAAAATGAAAAGCGAGGACAATCTACAAGGAGATAGCAGTTTTAACGGTTTGCTAAATATGCTATTCCTTGTCTCTTCCCTTGCCCAAGTTGCAAAACATCAAATGACTGTGCTCAGCCGGCTCGGCGTTCGTATCTGTGCAACTTTTTGGGTCGAGTTAAATGTGAATAAAGTTTACATATCGCAAGCGACTTTTTTCGTGGCAGTTGCTGCATACATCCAATATTGTATTTAAAAATGTGCCCCCCTTGTGACTTTTGGTCCCCATGCTGCGACATCCTGGCGACGGCCCTGCTGGAAAAGCGCAGAAATATTCGTCTTGACCACCATACTTTTCGGCCCACAATTTCTTTTCAGCCAACATTTTGAACAACTTGAGCGCAGCTTACCTCCTTTTTGTATGGATGACACACAGTTTTCACGAATCTCTTTCAAATGGTCGCATGTGTTTGTACAGCAGAACAATGCTCAACGATAAACAGACTGAGCATACCTTCAGCCCCCACATCCTTCTAAGGAATGTAGTCCTTTTTAGCCTAACGCGCTCACTAAGCACAGAAGCGAATCATATAAGCTTCACCAATTTTTGCTCAATTAACTCCTTGAATCAGCTTCGTTGCGTCGTAATAAAAACTCGTTATGATTGAAAGCAGGTGGTTGTGCCTAATACTGATGTTCATTTTGCCTAATTTAAAGTGGCATATGTAGAAAATAAAGTAGCCTATATTTTGGTGAAGGTGTAAACGTTTTCATCTAAAAAAAACGTTGAAACATAATTCTGGTCAGGAATTTGGTACCTGCTAAACCTGCCAAACGTTTTTTAAAATCCTGCTAGAAAAATAGCAAACAGCTAGATCGAAAATTTAGCAGAACAGCGAGAAAATCCTGCTACATTTAGCAGCAAATCAGCTAAAATGGCAACATCACTGTTGCCACTCTGTTGTTACAGAAAAGTACTATTTCATGATAAAAAACACTCGAGTCACCCAAAAAACACTAGATTACAAAAGCAAACTTACGCACAGTGAAAATGCCTTGAAATTGCGTTGCAATGCCAACCACAGACACTGTGCAACTCATTGTAAACTAGAGACAAAGAAAAGAGGAGATAGCAGCTACGCTTGTGTTTGTTTGTACAGGTCAGTGAAACTCCTAACAGATGACCACGAGGACTTCGTTTACCTCCACACATATTATATTGCCTTGCGTAATTTAATATTTCATTAGGTATATTTTTTAGCAAATTGCAATTGCACTAAATCAAAAAGTCTCAATTGCAGTCAAAATTACACAAAATTGTGCAATTAATTACATTCAGCTGACTAATAAAGAAACACTAGATAGCCATAAAAAACACTAGAACACTACATGAAATGAAAAAACACTAGATCTAGTGAAAAAACTAGGAGTGCACCACTGGGCTACACTGGTCGTAATTCGTAAGCGGCACAGGGCAAACAGAGAGACATTCAGTATTGTTAAGGCACAATTAATGATTTCATATTTGCCCGTATTTTGGCTGGCTCATTACACTTCGGTGAGTGTGTGACGTGACAATTGCACCAAGCATTGCGTCAACATCAACATAAACTTTGCTGAAGCAACTATCCTAACAAGATTCACTACTACAGTCATTAAAAATAGAGAAATTCCACGGTTGTTCTTTTCAAAGTTACGGCAAATTATTTATTTTCAAAATACCGGCTTCGGTCACTGTTTATCAAAATACCGGCCTTTTACCGGCCTCTACTGAATTAGCAGTAAAATATCGGCCAGGCCGGTGAAATGCCGGCCATCTGGCAACCCTAGTTGAACCTTTTGCAAGATAAGGTAGTATGGCTAACCCTCTTCTTTCATGTTCTTCGTTCTTAGTTTTGTTTCCAGGTTTCTTTCGATAGAGCAGTCTGTCTGCCATACTTACTGACAAAATCAAACGATGCTTGACAATCCACAAAATACAAGTCGCATCGAAACCGGTGAGAAAGTTGGGCAGCCTTCTAACTTCTATCAAAGATCCCGTGGCCATGAAGTCTCGACAAGATGTTGTTTATTCCATTCCATGCCGCGACTGCAATAAATGATACAAGGAGACACCAAAACAAGCCTTGAAACCCGTCAAAAAGAACACAAAGCGAACGCGAAAAACACGTTCCGGCAAAAGTGCCTTACGCAACACACGTTTGATCTGAATCACGGAATGGTTTGAGATAATTCAAAAGTTTTGGACTTTGAATCAAACTATTACACACGCCGATTCATCGAATCGTTTCACATAAATAGCGACAAATACACAACGAATGAAAAAATATCGGACTTGTTCCCCGGCATTTACCAGTTTATGTTATAATTGTCTACATTATAATCTTCTAAATTTCCTTCGTGCTGTCCACCGCTTGAGTCGTCATACTGTTGTTTACCGTCTTATCTTTAAATCAGCGTTTCCCGCCTTCTGAGTTCTTATCAGCGCGGTGCCACCTGGAGCGCGCACATTTTATAACATCCGTGCTCGCATGTCACTGGATTTCGGTTTTAGCCCTGATGAAGACAGCTCCATCAACTGTCGAAACGTTGGCAAGTTTTTAACGTGTTTTATGTTATGTTTTTTTACCGCCAGTAGAGTCTGATTAAAGTTTGAGTGTCACAAGTACATTTTCAATACAGTACATTTGCTTCCGAAAGACCTCAGATTCGAAGCTCACATCCCTCAAATATTAGTTACATCAGAACATAGGTGTCGGGTCAGTCTAATATAGCATTTATCAAAAACGTTTTGTGTTGCCGAAAAAATGGAATAGTAATCTTTTGTTTCAGAGGTAAATTTTTCAGCGTAAAGAACAAAAAAGGAGCCAAAAGGCCAAACAAATTTCTTAAGGCCAACCAACTTGAGATGATGCCAAACGGTCAAATAAGATTTTTTAGGCCAACCAATTTGAAACGAGGCCAGATTACTGACATTTGGCCTGAAAAGGCCAATCTGGCAACCCTGACCTGCCCTGCAGACAACGGAGCGGGCACGAGTGATCTGCAATCTCGTCATAGCATAACACCAGAACAGTGAACCTGGCTATTGTGCAATGTGAGTGTCGTACTGGCTAATAAGCTGTCATTGCAAGAAATAAATCAATTAATCGGAATTGAGCTAGCGACGTCAAGTATTCTAGAAAATTTTGGTTCTTGCAATTTCCAGGGAGGGAAAAATGCCCATGGTTTTGACGTACCCCGAGTTCAAAACTGTTTGCTATGTTCAGTGTAAAAGGGCACCCATAATTGTCATTGGTTTCGCAGTTACATGTTCAACAACAATGCTGACTCAAAACTGATAAATGAAATTACAGAAAATAATTCTAAACTCTATGTGTGCGCGAATAGCTGCAATAAATTTCTTTAAAGTCGACATTCTTGATAAATCACGAAATTACTTATGATACTGTTATGTAAGGTGCAGGGCACCTATGCCCTCGTTTCGCCATTCCCCTTTCAAAGGGCAGGAGGTCAGTGCCTCCGTACTGCACCCCGTTCCGGCGTCCCTGTTTGTTGGGTAAGGGAGCTGTACCACTATTGCAACGGTTTTTAGTTTTCAGTGGACCAAATCGTTCTGGAGCCGGAGCAAAAAACTTCTATATCTTGGAGCCGGAGCCAAAAAACTCAAGATGCCTGGAGCCCGAGCCGGAAATTTTAAGTTTCAGAACTATGTAACCTTATCAATGATTATTATTACGTCACACTGCTGTTGGGGACCCGTTGCCCAACATGAAACATTTGGAAATGAAGCAATAGTCAAATATAAAATATATGAAAACAACGCAATAAGTTCCAGTATGCCAGACATCAAGAAAAGAAAACTAAATAGTGAAACAGACACCTACAACAAAAGTTTAAGTGAAAAAGATATTAACACCGAGCAATATAATGACAAAAGAAAGCAAGAAGTAAAATAAGTGTGAAGATGAAAGACTAAAAGATTACAAAAGACCATGGTTAATCAGAAAAATCCACAACCAGCTGCAAACAAACGATGATCAAATGACAAGAACGTGACTGACACATGACAAAAAGCGTGACAAAGACCTGCCTTGAAGAAGCGACTGAGCCTGATAAACCAAGGCCTCCTGTTTATTTAGGAGGCCTTGGATAAACGCCTGTCAGCCAGCGTGACATACACATGTCAAACGTGTGGTATAGCATTCCCTATAGAAGTGTGCAAGAGCGCACGTTCTGATACAGATGTGCCAGAAACCTAGTAGTCAGTATTTGTAAAATAAACAAATACCTCTGGAAGTGGAATGCATTTGAGAGATTAAATGCATTCAGCAAAATCCCAGTTTCAGGACCTGTTTATTTCTCTAAAGCGGCCTTGGCGGGTGCGGTGTTGGCACATTCCGCCAAATTTAATGATGGACAGACACGCCCAATCAGCGTTCCTGGATCACGAATTCACCAGACTCCACTGGCTGATACACCGAGTATCGGCAGCAACGACCGGTTTCTGAAATCTTTGAACCATCTCAGCGACTTACATAGGCACTCTGTTCACTTGCATATCGTCTTATAAACACACATAAAAATGCATATTTAATATTCACATCTTCACAGCGCAATATTTTTGTTGTATTTGATTGTTCACACTAGCTTTGCCCATTACTGTTATACACCTTAGCGTCACACTCCTGTTTTAACTTATTTTCTCTCTCTTTAAGTAATACACGTCATCAAAGCATAATGCTACAGCGTATTTCGCAATCAACAAAATTTCTCACTCCTTCCTCAGACCGAGATTCTACACCATACGTCCAGATGGGCACGCATGCTCTTCATTTCAGTTTCGGCGTGTCATTCGTAGTCATTCTAGGGCGACACTTTTACTTAAATGGCGTTTTCTTATAAGTTTGTTATGTTATTATGTGACATCGTGTCGTTGCTGACACTTGATGAACTTAGCCATCGTTCAACAATTTCTTTAAATGGCTCCTGGCTTTCTCTTCCTTCTATGTCTATGACGTATCTTTTCCACTACTCATGTGTTTGCGTTGATTCTTCAAGAAGCTTGTTCATTTCTTGTGCACGCTCAATGCTTTGTGTAATTTCGCTCTTTGTTACGTATTTAATGTTAGTCTTCGGTTTCCAAACATGCGTCACTTCACCAGGTTTTGATGGCTCTTCGTAGCAGTAATGTACATTAATAGCACGTCTGTTGCCGTTTAAAACAATACGTGTCACGCTTGTTTTCTCCTTAGTACGTACTCGTAGTTCCAAAAAAGTTGGTCTTGCGTCACGGTTTGCGAACCAACGTAATTTTAGCCTTAATGCGACTTCTGGATCTTTGTCCAACTTTTGAAATCCTTCACTCATTGAAGTTGAACCCAACAAACTTAAGTGTCGGCGTACATTTGCTTTCAGGCCCACGTACTGCTTTCATTCTTCCAGAAGTTCCATCTGCAATACAGGAATATGCGTTAGTAATCACATAATTTTTTTGCTTTCAGTTAAATTGCCACTTGGTAATGTAACATTTTGCTAATTTAATTTTTGCCACCACTTGTGCTTTTTGTCCGTTAAACACGAGATTAATTTCACTCTTTAATTCTAGATGCGTACCATTCATTCTAACCAATTCTTGTAACCACTCCATCATTTGATTAAATACGCCTGTGACTTCTTCAGGTATTTGATAGTTCTCTATCTCTCTAAAGATATTTTGGTGACACAAGCAGGCCCGTAACGAGCTTGGGACACCAAGGGGAGCGAAGAGTTTTCTGAGAGGGGCCCAAATTTTTTACACTATGTCCAATATATTTGAACTATGTCCAAAACATTTTTCCAGGAGCGGCGAAAAATTTTCTAGGGGGGGCTTCGCCCCCCCTGGTTACGGGCCTGGACACAAGAATGCATGATACAGATCCAGGGTTTCAGTAAACTTTTTCATTCTTTTCTAAAAAATAACATTTTACAATAATATGTACACGTTTCATTATTACGCTTTCTAGTAAATGTTATAAATAGATCATGTACCCTCGTGTGATTCCTTACGGCACACAACAACACATGTAATATTTTCATATGGTTCGTTGCATAGTGTTCATCTTTCTCTCAAAACCAGACAACGAGGAGCCTGCTTGTGATGGACGAGGTGTCTCTTCGAATTCCGTTATTTTGAATTCGTCTTCTCAGTGCATAGCTTACTTTCCTTAGCATATGTGATGAGAGACGGAGTTTCTTCAACAGGTGGACGGATCACGGCATCTGTATTTCAGTAAATAGATTACTCTGTCGGGATTAGTTTTACAATTATTGCTAAACACACTCAACCAACTGCGTTGCACAACTAACTTCATCTTTCTATCTGATCAGCAAGCTGAGCAGTGTTAAAACTTTAGTCAGAAGCAATAAAGAAAATGTACTTTTGTTCAATACAAAATACGATAAGATTACCTAGGTAACCCATGATAAACTTTGCGCAAAACAATCTCTGCATTGAATACACTGATAAAGTGCAAGTCGCAGTTTTGTACGGCCACAACTAGGCATGTAAGAAACGACGTTGAGCACTGCACACAGTGAATGCGAGGCTTTGCGTTCAAACGCGTTTATTACATCACAAATGAATAAAAACGATCAGGCAATATAAATTCCGGTCAAAGAAAAAAGTGAGGTAATCTGCCCTGCTTCTCCATTTTTTCTGCAAACCGCGACGATATCGCCGCAACGCAATTTCAGAAACACTTTGGAAAAACTAACTTGAACGACTGAACTGAAATGTGGTGTAGGAGGCGGGAGTGCATGGGGTGTAAGCGTACCCACAAAAGTTTTGATTTGTCGAAAATCTGGGAAAAATTATTGAAAATCTATGAATATCTGGGCAAAATCTATGAAATGTTCGCAAAATACCCGAAATTCTGGACAAAGTGCCTCACAATACAATTAAAAATGTCCCCCAACGTTGTTTGGTTTTGAAATGTTCATTCTCCCCACGTCAGTGAAATGAAGATTTTTGTTGGAGGTCATCCCAAAAATGATGAAATACTGGCATAAAGAGTTGCCCGAAAAGGTTTCGGGCAAGTTTTGGGAAATTCGGGCAAAAATCTTTCGAAGCCCCAAAAATTTGCCTGTTCCTACACCTATGGAACAGAAAACGGATAGGCGGAAAAAGTAACTGTGTTCTGGTGCTTCCTTTTACATTTTAGAGGGTTTCAAACCTAGTTAGGGGGTTTTAAGCCCCCCAAAGCTCCCCGTGGTGACATAAGTTCACTCAAGCATCTGGCAACCCTGGTTCCTTGGGTTATGCTGGACATTTTGCAACAGGTTTAAGTGGTTGTCTTTCGAGCTGATATAGCTCAATTTTGGGAGTGTCTGGTGGGGGTGCTCTACCACTTAAAATCTTTGGCATTGGTCGTTTATCATTCGTGGGGTTATGCTGGACATATTGCAACAGGTTTAAAGTGGTTGCCTTTCCAGCAGATTTAAGTCAATTTTGGGAGGGTCATTTTGGGCGTCTGGCGGGAGTCCCCGACCACTTAAAATGTCTGGCATTGGTGGTTTACTATTCCTGGGATTATGTTGGACATGTTGCAACGGGTTTCAAGTGGTTACCTTTCCAGCTGATCTAGTTCAATTTTGGGGGTACAATTAATCACCCCCATAACAACACCCACCAGATGTGACACGGCAGACCACCGATTCCTTGTACAGGAAGCCATAGCAGATGATGTGATGCCATTAGAAATTGGTTACCGTTCCAGCTAACTTGGACCCTGTGGGCTCCCGGTCTTGGCATCTCATTAGTTGATATACTGGTTTGATGAGACCGAGTTTTGTGAACGCAACTAAAACGAAGCGATATAACGGAGAAAAGGTAAAAAGTGGAGTAACTTTCCCGGAAGTTTGAGCCTTCTACAGTAGCCTGCTTAGCTGTTTTGAAAAATAAAAAGTAGGTTTAAAGTTATTCGAAGATCTACAAATCACTTTCATATTTCCATATAGGTTGTGTGGTTGCGTATATTAGCTGTGGATGATATTAAAAAGCAGGTGATTCCGCGTGTTTTGACATGAAAGAGGGCAGTTATACACTTTTCTGAGATGCATGAGTTGCTGTAAAGTTTGCCGGTGGACTTCGCTTATTTTTGGAAGGCATTCAGCCTTACGCTTTTTTGTACCAGGCGCACAGCCCGTAGAATTATAGAAAATTTACTTTGTTGGTTTGCACTATGGATAGTTCGATTCAAGCGGGACCGAGTTGTAGGCCAAAGAAACAGTCATATAAGAAGCAGAAACGATCAGTGAATGGGTCCTTTTTGGGGAGATTTGGAGTTGTGGACATATTTGGAAAGGCAATTTGTGTAATGTGCTCAAAAGAAATCGCTGAAGAATCACTGAAACCGAACAAATTGTTGAGACACATGAATACTCACAAAGATGTGACTTCACTAGCAGATGAGGGAAGGAAGCATGTTTTCAAGCAGCGCTTTGAACAACGAACAAAGTGCCAACCGTTTTTGAGACAGCCTCTCACAAAGAAGCAACGACTTGAGTTATTTTCATACAAGGCAGCTTATATTGTTGCTAGAGAAAAGTGATCATATGTGGAGGGTGAGGTCGTAATAAAGCCTGTGCTTGAGAGTTTCGTTGAGATATTTGAAGCTGAGGTCTTTCAGAAGACAGTCAGAGATGCCATTACTGGAGTGGCTCTTAGTAACAATACGACAACGCGCAGAATCGAAAGTATGTGGAAGGATTTGAGAGAACAGATTTACGCAAATTTTCATTCTTCACCTTGCACAGCATTGGCCATCGGCGAGTCCACTGATATTACGTCAGAGGCACAGTTGTTAGTGTATGGCAAGTTTTCATGTGGATGTCGCATAGTAGAGGAGCTTCATTGTTGTTTGACGTTGCATTCGAGAACAACAGGGCACGATATTTTTAGCGCTGTGGATACTTTTTTCACAGAGAATCAGTTTGAATGGGGTCGTGTCGTCGAGTGTTGCATTGACGGCGCTCCATCGATGATGGGAAGAAATATTGAATTTGGAGGTATCCTTCAAAGAAAATTTCCTCACATCCACATCAAACACTGCATCATTCACCGGGAAGGTTTGGCTTCCAAAGAGATTTCGTCTGTGTTCAATGAAGTGATGCAGGTAGTAATCAAAGTGGTAAATTTTGTGAAGTCCAGAGATTCGAACTGCCTACACTTCAAGGATCTTTGCTCCACTGAAAATGCAGAGCACAGCACTTTGTTACTTCACACGGCTGTGAGGTGGCTTTCACGCGGTAGTACACTGAAGAGAGTTTTTATCCTCAGGAATGAAGTAAAATATTTGCTGCACAACCGGAAAAATGAAAATGCAACTTTTTTTCAGAAGATCTGTTCATTGCTCGCCCTGCGCTCTTGACTGACGTTTTTGAGAAACTGAATGAGCTGAATATTTCACTGCAAGATCGAGGCAAATGGGTGTTTGAACTGCAAACTTCCATTCGTGCTTTTGTTGACAAGCTGGCTATTTTCGTCACGCGATCAAATATTGGTGATTTTGGTTTGTTTCCGCATTAGTGGCGCAGCCAGCCCAAAAATTGGGGGACGGTCCAAAAAATTGGGGAGGCAAAATGCTTGATTTTAGGCGAATAACACTATTTTGCTTAGAAAAACGCCTCTCAAAGCACAAAATGGCTATATTTTCTAAAAATTTGAGGGGGCATGGCCCCTTTGGCCCCCCCTGGCTACGCCTGGCTACGCCTATGTTCCGCATTACAAGCAATTTCTTGCAACAACGCATAGTGAAATGTCATTTCCAAGTGTAAAGCAAGACTTCGTTCAATACTTGACGAGTTTGCAAGCAAATTTCAAAGAACGCTTCCCTGAACTAGAAGAGGTGTCGTATCGACATGTTCAGTTTCCATATCGAGTTGATGCTGAGGCTTCTGATGACTTGGCGTTAATGGCGGCAGAGTTGCAGGCAGATGAAAACCAAAAAATCAGTTTGAGGATTCCGATTTAGCTAGTTTTTGATTAAATGCACCAAAGAAGTATGTATGTTTGAAAAATGAAGCTACAAAGGCTCTTGTTCAGTTTGGGTCCACGTATGTGTGTGAAGCAACATTTTCATGCATGGTGTACACCAAGTCAAAGTATAGAAGCCGACTCACTGACGCTCATTTGCAAGACAACCTGATTATTGCAACTACAACATATGAGCCACGCTTCAGAAAGCTTCCTTTGTGACCCACCCACGCACCTTTTTTGCCAGACTGACTTGAGTGCAGACTGGGTTTATCATTTGTTCGATTCTTTCAAATTATTTCGGTACTTCTGTGTTTCATTTTCGCGTCTGGTCTGAAGTTTCAACTTTGAGTGAGATTCATTCACAACTGCGTATTTTGTTAGCCTAGTCTAGATATGCTTGGAAGGAGAAGATATCAACATCAAATAGCAGATTGCAAATGGCAGTGAATAAAAAAATATTTCGTAATGGACCTGGCAGAGAACGTACTCTATCACGAGACTTTCTTCCATAAAGACACCAACCATAGCTTTGAATTTCGTTGTTGCACTTTATAGAGAAAATGTTTTACAATGAATAGACGGAATAGTAGGTCTGTAAAATTCCTTCTTGTTATAAGATATAGCCAACCTTATGCAAACGATAGGTAAGAAAATCGATTGTATAGGTTCGCGTAAAACGTACAGATATTGGAAAAAGGGTCGCAAGAAAAAAAACTTGGGAACCTCTGCCCCAAACGCTACTAACAGCTTAGTCGTTGTATGAGTACTGATCTAACTCCCAACTAAAACTGCCCGACAATTTAGTTGCCAAGCCGAAGCAAGGCGTTTGGCTCTCACCTCTTGATAGTTCGTTTCACAGATGTCCTGGTGCACAAATCTTTATTTACAAAATGGCGTCTGATTAGCAGCAGCGGAAAATAGTTTTACGATGGCGCGACAGCAGAAACAGCCAACTTGGTCCGTGCGCTAGCGATACAAAACTCGACTCTCTACAGGTGGTGTCCACGCCGATGGACAAAACTTCGAATGCGATTCGAAATCGAGGTTACTTCGCGAACGCAGTGGAGCGCGCGCACACGAATTCCCTTGACGCGAATGACAAGTAGATACAAACCAGACCTCACGTACGGAATGCAATCGCGAGTAGGAAACGGCAATTCGTAATGCGAAAAGTTAAATCCACCATAACATTAACTCTTGCTTGGCATTGTGTAACACAATTGAAAAAATTTAAAAAACGTAATTTGTGTTGGAAGCGATTTTAACTTAAGAGCTCATTATTACTGAGACTTCTCTGACTGTTATGGTTTATTTTATGAGATTGCACACTTTGGGTACAATAGTGCGACAGTTTGCATACTGATCCACCGGCAGCTTTCTGCACCCATATGAAAGTCATCTCCCAATAGCTCCTACATTTACAACCAGAATCATTGCAGCCCTTCCACGTCTTGGCGTCAATAAGACACCACAAGGGAGACAACCGAATCTGATCGCAAATTGCTTTGCTGGGAAATCGATTGCGCGTCAGCGACGCATCTTCAGACCAGAAAATTTGTAAGCAAAAGCTTAGATGTAAAATGATAGAAAAACACTAAAACAAGATCAGAGAAAGTGCGCGGACTACAACAGGTCCATAAAGCAACTACCATCAAAGCCTGACGTCATTGTCGCATTTCTATCGTGGAGATGCAGATCTGTCTGCAAGCGTTGTGCTTGCTTAGTGCATACAACACAATGCACAATACAGCGAGTGCACACATTTCCAGTTATTACGCAAAAATTTTATTTCGCAACTCGCATACCTCAAATATTATTAATATCAGAATGCGGGAGTCGGTCTAATATAGCATTTGCCACAAAAATTTTCCAATTGTGTTGCCAAAAAAATAGAACAGCAATATTTTCCTTCATGGGAACCTATTTCAGCGACAAAAGGCCAAAAATGAGCCAAAAGGCCAAACGAATTTTATAAGGCCAACCAACTTGATATTAGGCCCAAAAAAGGCCAACTAAAATTGTTTATGCCAGCCAACTTGAAACGAGGCCAGATTTTTGAAATTTTGCCTGAAAAAGGCCAATCTGGCAAACACGGGCCGTGGTTCTCAAAGTATGCGTCGCGAAGCCCTGATGCGTCGTTTTAATTTTCCAAGGACGTCTCACAACCTAAACTCGGTGTAGTTTTACTCATTGAGCTAATAACAAGGACAGTTTTATAACTTCACCAAAGGATAGTTATTGGTCAAGTACAGTCATGCTAACAGTAGATAGCATACTTACCATCTCATGATTACGTAACTTTAGTTATTCTTTAATATTAAACGCGTTGCACAATTTTAATTTACGTCGTTTCAATGGAAATGAAAGCTACGGCAGTGGTTCAGTCATACAAATAATCAACTTGCTGATTGCTTCGTTCCAGAACAAATATTTATTCAAATTTTCTTGCTTGTGTGATACCTTCGGTAAATTGAATAAACTCAATGTTTCTAGGCAAGCGCCGGATAAAAATATGCTAGACGTGTCAGATAAAATTGCGGCGTTCCTTAAAAGGCTATTGTTGTGGAAGGAAGATAGCAAACCTGTCGTGAAGTTCTCAATGCTTTGCTTTCTTGTCTAATTAGCTTGAAAATACAGTATATGTATGATGCTATCTTCAACTTTACAAAAAATATTTTTGCAACATCCAACTAAGCTTGATTTAAATTTTTTTCAGTACTCTGGGGAATTTATCAAGCTGTAAATGTATTCGAGATCCTTTTGTCCAACCTACATCATCGTCCTTTACTGAACAAGAAAAAGAAAACTATATTGACCTTACCTGTGACACAGTATTTCCCTCAAAAGATAGTTCAACTCAGGAAATCCGAGAAGTTCATTTGAATTTCATTGAGTGACGAATGCCCAGTTTTGGCCAAAAAAGCGCTACGAATAGTTATTCCTTTCGTGACGTCGTATTTACAGTATACGAATCAGGATTTTCTGCCCTGGCTGTGATTAAATCCAAATGTCAACCACGACTAAACCTTGAGAGGAAAATGGGGATGGCAGTTTCATAAATTCGTCCGATATTCGACAAAGTTTGCAAAAATAAGTAAGCCCACAAATCAAGTTAATGATGCACATTTTCTGTTGTTTCTTCAAAAAATAAAACATCAATTATTACAAAAGTATCTATTAAATTCATATTGCTGATGCGTCGAAAGTCCAGCAAATTTTTCCAAAGGTGCCACAACGAAGAAAGTTTGAGAACCACCTACAGTAACCTCTCTCGGCTAGTTAGGATTAGTAGGAGAGTTGGTTTTTGGTTCGGTTTCTAAAGAAACCGAAGATTTATCGTATAATCAAGTTAAGAAACAGGCAAGCGAATAAAACGTTTTCCATGACGATTACTACAAGGAATTCAAGAATAATACGTTGCTGAAGCACATGGTTCCTAGAGATAAATAGACAAACATATGATCAGACGTTAATTGTACAAGCAGAAACAACTGCTTCTTTTTAGGTAATAAAATTAAATTTTCCTCAGCCGTCCTTATTTTTCGTTCTAGATCGATGGTATCCCTGGCTATACCCTTATGTCACACCATATTGAAGATGGCGACAATGTAGGCAGTCAGCCTGGTCATGTTACGCCAGATAGTCAAAGTGGAATTTTATGTGCGGGAAGTAATATCAGTCGTTCCTAAAGTGTTGGTTCTGACAAACAAGGAACGTCCTCGGCAGTGGCAGATTCAGACCACGCGTTATACGGGGGTGGCAGTGAAATAGGGGGAGACAAAAAAGTCTTCACCTGCTTAAATATCAAAGGTTGTCTGCGACAATTGTTGGGTGTCACACAAAAGTGGTTACCTTTTGTAGGCCAAAATGTGGCTATTTTTGTTGGTCGAACTATGCAATTTTTCAGGGAATAACCACAGTTTGAAAAGGCTTTATATCATTAATTCAGAAAACGCTTGAAACGGGTCCTATACAGTAGGCCTCATTCTTCACAAGCTACACTTATCTCGTTGTGACACTGTTCAACAGAAGTGGAAGCAAGCGGGCTGAACCCCAAATTCACAACCCAATACCTCCAAAGTCAAGCTCCAATCTCTCCATGAAGTCATTTTTCAATTCATTGTATACTATTACGAAGCCTAAGAAGAACCTAAACGCCAACCCCAATACTGTTGATCTGGAGATGGATCTGCTTCTATCCAGCCAGGCGAAAAAACACAGATGAAAATCAGCTTAAAACCACGAACTTTCGCCAACACCACAGTCACCAGTAAAAAAGTTACCACCAACTTAAAACCACGAACTTTCGCCAACACCACAGTAACCAGTAAAAAAAGTTAAAGTTCTCTCCAGAAGATTGCTCTTCTGCTCAAATTTATATGATGTAAGCGGAATGATATAACAATCAATAAGCTAAGCTTTTTTCTGTTGGTTGCAGACTTCGCAAACCACGTCATATTTATCTTTCCATGGCCAGCGTGAGTTGTGTTCGGGTTTGCAATTGCCACAAAAGGATCAAAACCACATAGCCCTCAGTCACTGTTGCCTGACTCGTAGTCAGGTGGGGGCGAAAGGCGCCGTAATTCCCCCATTTTTGGACTGCAAATATTCAAATGTTCAGCAAAAATTATTATGAGCGTGTAAAACCAATTATTCAATCTACCAAGCTGTAGAGAGCTAGTACTTTGCCAAAGTTTCTGCGTTAGAGCTATAGGCGTACGAGGTGGGAAGAAGATTCGGGCAAGATCAAAACAATTTCAAGAAAAACTTCTCGATATGTTTGGGCAAATTGCTCAAGCAGAATCATCGCCTGCAAAACTTTCCTATTTGTTTTCCTCACAGTGGCGCAAAAATTCGGGTGAATTGAAAATCTTCCCTCCCTCCCCCCGAAGCCAAAGGCTCCCTTGTGCCTCTGGCTAGAGCTGAGTAGCTGAGTACCATGGTTTGTTGAGGCGCGTTGCTGCGCACAGTACTCTGCTGACACAATTTTGCAATTCCAACTGTATCCACCTTTGTGCACAGCACATATAACGTTGAGTTTTACTAGCAACGTGAACATAGTTGAGTGGTTAGTGTCTATACCTGCTGTGCAAGTGCTTGTTGATTCTGCTCTCACAATTTGCTTCGGCTCAGCTAGAAGAGGTAACACCTTAGATGGGAATGCTTTTTATATACTTTTTAAATGATTAGGCTTTAGGGCAGTGGTTTTCAACCTGGAGATTGTTTGCCTGTTTTCTGTGGGTCGCGAGAGCTTCTGATAAACATATTTATAATTACTTCTATATTTTGCATTTCGCACATGGAACCACTTTTTGCCGTACCCAAAACGCAATGGGATTACCTGGCAGTAGCGCAGCCAATAATGTTGTTGGGAAGGGGCAAGTCAATGATGTTGTCAGTCATTGACGTCTTCAGTCCAACTGTTACTCCCGTTTATTTTCTAACAGCTGAAAATTGATACTAAGCACCACAAAAATCTGACAAAGTTTTCTTTGGGGAACGCCATGGCCTCTTCGTTCTCATTCTGACTGCGCTACTGTTACCTGGCAACAGGCCCGAATTTACGTACAACGGGGCTAAAGGGGCTTAACACCGGGGCCCCCTGGCAAGTGGGGCCTCGTATTCCTTCCAAAAAATTAAAATCCTGCTGAAATAGCTGGCATCCTTGTCACACAAGCTTTGCAAATACCAGTACCTAAACACGGTTGTTCAAGTCTGTAATCTCCATAAATCAAAGTATTGTATTTCATATACGTTTATAACGTAGTTAGGGGTGCTAACCATATCAAAAAATTGCAATGAAAACGTTTAAGTTGAGGCCTGTTCTATTCGTAGCTCATCTGCGCCTGCTCTCAGAGTGTGTTCAGAGTGGAACGTGAGGTTCGCCGAGGCTATTTTCAGGTCTACAGTTAAGAACGCTAAACATTTTAAATGCTCTCAACAGTGTTTATAAGGTTTTTAAAAGGGTTTCGTGGTGGAGCTTTAGGGTGTCAATACCATTTTCCCTTCTATGTCTGATACGTTTAAGTGATTTTCACAAAAATACAAGTTTCCGTCCAAATATGCTCAATTATTTGAATACGACATTCACTTTTGGCAAACAAACTAAAGACAATTTCATAAATCGAAAGTTTCAATGTAGGCCTGCATTTTCGTGCCCGGTTTTCCTTTGGGGAGAGTCGTGCGAGAAGCAGTCCTGGGAAGACCCGAAATACCTCACGACTCACGATCAATAGCTACCTCAGATAGTTCTGCTGGCTCTACGCGAAGACGGGACCAAGCAAGGTCCGCATAGGTGGCGGAACCGAGGGAGCCGCATGGACCTAGGCCCCCTACTTTTATTTCATTATTACTTTTAACACAATTAGTGTTGGGTCCATTGTTAAATTAAATTGTTTAATGAAAAGAATATTGCCGAATTTTAGCAATATGTTGTCACTATTATTTGTAATACTGTAGTAAATCTCTTCTACAAGACCTCAACAAGGCTTTATTCAGCATAAGAGAACAGCAGTGAACAGAGCCACGGTCAAGTCAGAATGACAATGACGAACACGAAAGCAAGGACGCAAACCGAGGAATGCACAGCAAGCAATCAAGGCGCGCAACTGTTACGCTTCAGGGACTTGACTATCACATTCTACCACATTCTCCCCCGAACAAAGAACAACATGCGTTGAACGAACGAAAGAAAGTAAAAAACAGCTAAAGATAACTAAATATACGGCACAGCACCGTATCTATCAACGGGCATTCTTTGACGCGTGGATCTACGCACGCCAACGGAGACATTATCCGGCATCTTAGGCGAGGGTACTTCCGCAAGGAGAGTTTCGCCAGCGATAGTGAAATCGCTGTCGTCTGGGGTCTCACCGATATCACACACTCGATTGCACGCGTAACTTGCATCAGGCAACTCGCTAGAGTCAGCGTTCGCTGCACGATTTGTGAGGGTCCCAGACCCATCAGGCGAGCATGTGATTGGTTGTCGCGAAGGTGCAATGTCACGCAAAGACACAGTAGTTTCTCTACCAGTAGGAAAGCGCACACGAGCATAAGACGGCGTTGCGTGTACAAGGTCAACTTCTTCAACCACTGAGTCAAACTTAGGTGGATTCGCGTGGCTTCCCAAGAACACACGACCAGGTGAGCTCAACCAGGTGGGAACGGATACACCAAATGATGATCGACGCTTTTGTTTAAACTTTAAACAAACGTTCGTGCGGCGTTTCGTTGGTAGTGGTGCAAAGCAACGAGCGAATTGAGTGCAACACATCGGGCAATACTAACTCCACTGCGAAATATGGAGCTTGCGAGATTTAAGAGCGAGTTTCACAGACGACCAGATAATACCGTTGTATCGTTCACATTGACCATTGCCTCTAGGATTATAGATAGAAGTGTTGCTCCAGCCGATGCCTCGCTGGTGCAAGTACGAAATGAGGTCATGTGACACGAAGGCCGAGCTCCGATCGATCAGAGTGTATATAGGCAGGCATACCGAATACCGTAAACAATTGATGCAAACAAGAAATCAGTCTCAGCATCAGTACTGCGGCAAGGAAAAGCAAACGGAAAGCGTGAATACTCATCCACAACAGTCAACATATAATGGTTTTTGGTCGAAGACGGCAATGGGCCTTTAAAGTCTAAGCTCAGTCGCTCGAAACGCTGAAGGGCTTTAACTAGTTGAACATCTGGCGGTTTATAAAAGTTCGGCTTTACTTCTGTGCATACTGAGCAATTGCGTACTACTTTACGCACGTCGTCGACGGAGTACGGTAAATTCTTTGCGCGAACGCAATAAGACGGGTGATGCCAGGATGACACAGCGACACATGAATCTTGTGCAGCGTATTTTCACGCATGGCAGCACAATAGACCCTGGAAAGGGCGTCAGGAGCAGCGTTTAATTTCCCTGAACGATACGCAATGTCAAAATCGAACTCGCTAAGCTCCATCCGCCAACGCAGTACTTTGTCATGATTCTCGTTGTTGTACATGAAAGTCACTGACCTCTGATCAGTTACAATTTTGAAACGGCGACCGGTCAAAAGATGCACCCATTTCCTAACAGCTTCTACGATGGCTAAGGCTTCCTTCTCCACGCTTACATGGCGCCGTTCATGTGAGGTTAGCGGTCTAGAGAAAAACGCTACAGGGCGATCTTGCGCATGGTACGCAAACATCCCAACCAGCCGCTGCAGCTCTTTAGAGTTCCTGGGTGCAGGCATGTTTAATACCGGTTTGACACGACCTGGATCAGGTCCCAAAACGCCTTTTGATATGCGGTATCCAAGTAAACTGATGGATTCCGTAGCGAATTTGCATTTGCCTTCATTTAGTGTAAGATTGCACTCTTTCGCAGCATTCAGAAAAACCTTTAAATTTTCATCATGCTCTTCCTTCGTCCTGCCACACACCGTGATGTCAAGATACGCGAATGTGCCTTTACACCCGTGAGCAGCAATGATGTCATTGATGACACGTTGAAAACAAGGAACAGCCTTTTTCAGGCCAAACGGAATCCTCTTAAACTGGTACAATTGGCCATTAGCTTCGAAAGCCGTATATTTTCTTTCTTCTGGCAACAAAGGCACTTGGTGGTATGCAGAGCGGAGATCCAAACTAGAGTACCACTTGTACTGAGTCACGTTATGGATAACGCTTTGCATGTTAGGCAGCGGATAAGCATCAAGGCATGTGAATTTGTTGACAGTCTGACTGTAATCAACACACATACGCTTCTTGTGCTTTTCGTCATAGGCGCACGGGAAGGCATTTTACTGGGGGGGCGGAAAAAATTTGCCCTGAAAATAACAATTTGCCTTGAAACTAACTTTTTAGTTTAATCCGAATTGGGCCTGAAACCTTATGTAAATCTGTTCTATACAGTTGAATTCGTGTATAACGGCTTCCTCTGTAACGTTGATTCGCCCATAACGTTATATTTTGTTTGGTCGCGATGGCATCTTTTGTACGCATTTCAATTCGCTTATAACAGGGGTCGGGAACCTTTTTGGCTAAGGAAGCCATGAAACCTACATATTTTTAATTGTATTTCCGTGAGAGCCACATAATATTTTTCAACATTTAATGCAACCAACTTACTAACTAACGTGTGCATTTAAGCAAAATCAACAATTTTAAACAATGGTAAATGTCGGAATTTTCTCTTTAATAACATGCTTCTTACTGTTAATGCGACTTCTGGTGCTGCATGGTGTTGCTGATGGCTTTGTCGTCTGCTAGATGGAAAATTACAGAAAAAGTTTCATTCGTAACAATCGTGTTAAGAAAATATCAAGCGAGCCAGATGCCGTCATCAGAAGAGCCACATCTGGCTCGCAAGCCATAGGTTCCCGATCCCTGGCTTATAATGTCAATTCGGCAATAACGTTCTTTATGCAATCCGCTAGAGATGACGTCATAGGAAAATTTTGTAGTTACCTTGCTTATTAACTCAAGGGGTTGAAGTTCCTTGCGTGTTGTGTTCTTCCAGACAAGAAATTTTACGGTAATTGCTTTTACTGATGCAAATATGTACGCGACTTCGATGACGCAACGCAATGTTTTAAAAACGACGATTCCGGTTCGTATGGTCTGACTCCCTAAACCTGCCTGCATAGGTGTACGGGAGTGCATATTTTTGGGGATGCAAAACATCTGTGCCCAAATTTGATCTTGTTTTTCCCAAATAACTTATAAAGAGCAAGCCTCAATGCTAACACTAAAATGTACCATTGTAAAGAAATCAAGGTTTCTGCATGCCTAATTAGACCTACCAATTACCGGGGTCAAAGCCGTACAACCTCAACTAGCAATCAATCTTCTGCATAGCTACATGAGAACAATGGTAGTATTTACTGTGTTGAAAAATGTTAGCTAATTACAATAAAATCCCCCCAGAAATTGCTGATCATGCCACCACGCGTGTAAGTGTTACTCAGAATCCTCATTTTTCGTTTTTATATACGTTCTAAACTTATTCTTCCCACACGATCATCTTTCTAGCTAAGATCTGTTCTCTCGCATAGATGTGTGCATATGTGTTGACCACAATGGCAATCAATCTGGAAAAGGAATGAAATATCTGGATTCGATCTAAAGTATTACATTGCTGCAAATAGGTCAAGTCTCAAGTAAGTAGAGAAAAAGGAGGCAATTTAATACATAGCATATAGCTTAACCTTCCACATTAGGCAATCTTCACTGCAATGTGTTGTACTTAAAATACTACAACTTACTTAAACGTTTACAGCTTCTAAAGTCACATTATGACATCCACAAATTCACTCTAGTTTAGACAGTTAAATGTGCATTGAACAAAGCATGCTAAGAAAAATTGCAATATGGGACTGATACACGCAAATACTGCAGCCTATATGATCAAGTACCAAGGAATGTGTACAAATGCGCATTAACAATGATAAATGACTTATAACCTCAACAAGAATATTTTATAGAAATAGCAGTGCTTCACTGGACTGCATTAGCGTTAGTGAACTACGCAGGGCAATAAATAGTACAGTTGCTTCACTTCACAGCATTAAATTGAAACAATAGAATTTTGTAGGATGCAGCATATACAATTCATTGCATGAAACAAATGGAAAATATGAAAACCTAAACAGTATAAAAGCACAGTTACATTACCACCACGCAACATATTACAACTGCAGTTACGTAGTTAATTCTATTCATGAATGCTTCATGGAAACAGATTTGCAATTGCAAATCTCACATCAAGCAAGTTTGAAACACGAAAACTTCACAGTATCATATCACAGCTACCCCACATTACTACCGCAAAACATTTTGCAGCTACAGCTACATTTTAGTTGTACACTTTAGAGCATCAACAATTTGAGGTACAAAAATTAGGGGTAGTTGGAATGGTGGGTTACCACTATATGTTCTAGATTTTAAAATGTTTCTAACTCTACCCAAATTTGAATGAAGTTGTTTCAGTTAGTTCAATTTTGATTTGGGCTGTTGTAATCTGCTCAAATATTTACAATATATGCAAATCTGAATGACACTATTCAAATTTGCCCAGATGGTTCTGTACCCAAGTTTAAATGAAGCTCTTTCAATTACCCAAATATGATCAAGACTGTTGGAATTTGTCCAAATGTTTCTAAGTGTATGCAATTTTAAATGTAGTGGTTGTATATTATTCAAATTGGAATAAAACTGTTTGAAGTTACCCAAAATTGAACGAAGATCTTCCACTTGGACCAAAGTTGAACAGAGCTAAGTGTTTCCAGTTTTCCAGATGTTTTTGCCTTCACCCAAGTTTGAATGAAGCTTTTCTCATTTTTTCAAATTTAATTGAAGCTGTTGTACCTTACCCAAATGCTCCTATTTTATTCAAATGTATCTAATTTTACCTAAAACCTTGGTTATTGTTATTATTATTTTGCCTTTGTTTGGAAAATAGACACTAACTCACTTACATGTTAATCTGGCTGTATACTTTGCCCAAATTTTGAAAATTTTTGCCCAAATAATGGCCAATTTTTCAGCATTGGGGATACGACCACATCCCCTGCATCCCTATGCCATACGCTTATGCCTGCTTGTGTTATCGTTGCTGTACTCTTGAGCAAGGCACTTAAAGACGCGCACTCAAAGGAGCCAAGCAATCTGCACGTCCGTGCTTCCGCTTCTAAAACTCCTGTTAATCAAAAAAATCTATCATCTTAATTCTTAACACTGTGCACCTCTACCCAGCGAAAACGAACAAAGAAAGAGTTACCGGATCCTTAAACCAAGCTCTTGAACTATCGACATTCGATTGTTCGATTTTTACAGAAAACGAGGGCTGGGTCCGGTGTCAAGCGAAATTTCTGACCTGTTGTTGTTTTTCAGTTGTTTTGCTTCTCAGAATAAAGAAACAAAGTCTGGCAATTCGTTTTTTTATATGTTTTGTGTAAATTAAAACATTTTGGTTAGATGTCAGGTACCCACAACAAGCTACAGCACGGGAATAACTTTCACCATTTAAAGTTTTCGGACTTAGTCCCTAACCTCAATTATTTTTCTTTTTCTCATCCTAACCCAAACCCTGAACCGACATGCTTGCCTAAACACGAATTCCTAAGCCCTAATGATCAGTTTTATCAACGTATTTTGTATGTAGAATATTACTCTGTGCATGCGTACATGGTGTAAAGTCAGAAATTTCGCAAGTCAGAAATTTCGCTTGACACTGGATCAAATTCACTATAACCAATCATGACGTTGGTCCTGATTACACACTACGCTAGCCCAAATTACACGGATCGCCCCCAAGTGAATATACACTGTATTGAAAAGTTTTTTCACAGTTCACGATTTTTGAGCAACTTGCGCTTGCCCTGAGAAAAACAGAGTTGCCCTGAAAATTTTCACTGTAGTGGATATACTTTTTATATTCAGGATTTTTAACAACTTGCGCTTGCCCTGAAAACAGAGTTTCTCCTGAAATTTTTCACTGTATTGAATATATTTTTACTATTCAGGATTTTTGAGCAACTGCCCCCGCCCTGAAAAACAGAGTTGCCCAGAAATTTTTCACTGTATTGAATATACTTTTTGCATTCAGGAGTCTTGAGCAACTTGCGCTTTCCCTGAAAAACAGAGGGTGCCCTGGAATTTTTGACTGTATTGGAATATATTCTATCATTCAGAATTTTTGAGCAACCTACCGTTGCCATGAAAAACAGAGTTTCCCTGGAATTTTTCACTGTATTCAGGGTTTTTTAAGGCGTTTTAGGGACACGATTCGGGTCCCTAGAATTGAAAATCGGCTCCCTAGAATCGACGAAAATTATCATCGGGTCCCTAGAATCAGAGAAAACCGGGTTCCTAGAATCAGAGAAATCGGGCCTACAAGTCCAAACCGGGTACCTAACATTTTCCTTTAAAAAAACCCTGCTGTATTGAATATGTATTTTTTATCATTCAGGATTTTCGAGCAACTTGCACTTGCCCTGAAAACCAGAGTTGCCCTGAAATTTTTCAAACCCTGGGGGGCGGCCGCCCCCCCGACCCCCGCCTCGTACACCTATGCTTTTCGTTTTTAGCGATCATGAGTTGGGCACGCCAAGGAGAGCTGCTCGGTTCGATTATGTCGTCTCTCAGCAATTGCAAACTTGATTTCGGATAAATTCTTGATCCGCTCTAGAATAATGGCGCGACTTAGCAGCCATCGGTTGACACTCAGGAGTCAAGTGTTCGAACAATCTAACTGGATTAGCCCTCAAAGGCTCCAAAACACCTAAGTGTAAGGGACATTCAGGTCCGCCGAAGTTAAAGTTGACACTTCTGTGTTGCTTCAAAAACTCGCGGCCAAGGATCACATCCCACAGCAGCCCGTCCATGATGGGAAACGCGACGTTTTCATAACTGCGATCAAATAGTTCAACCAGCGTGGAACAGGAACCTTGCGTCTTCACACTCGCCCGTTGAACTGCTGATTCAATTTCATCTGCACTGGTTGTTCGAATAGGTACGTTCGCTTGTTTAGCGAATTTCATACTAAGATGATTGCATTTTGCCCCAGTGTCAAGCAATCCGTTTGCCCGAACCCCGTTTATCATAACGGCCACATGTACGTTTTCATCATCTGAGGCTTTATACGACGTAGCAACATTCCGCTGCTTGCGTGTACACACCGCTAAAGGCTGACCACAGGACAGCTGTTTGCGTCTCGATCGACAAACTTTAGCAAAATGACCTTTCTTACCGCATACGAAGCAGGTGCAAGTCTTCGCAGGGCAATCTTCCCGCGCATGACGTTTCCTTCCACAGAAAGAACACTGCAGTAGCTAAACATTCAACTTCACTTTGCATTTCTGTTTCGGAGGGAGTCTCACATGCAGGTCCGGATTAAGGGGGAGCAACGGGGGCAATTGCCCCGAGCCCTCCGCTCCAAGGGGCCCCCCGTGATGACATTTATTTGTTTTAAATAAAATATTCTTTTGAAAAATTGTCGTGATTCAAAAGAGGTACAAGAATACAAACTCTATATTCCCATGTTACTTGAGTCTCGTTAATGATTTCTCTGCAAGTTTAGCTTTCTGCCAGTTTAGGTAACCTCTACTGAATATAAATATTTTCGGTTTTGTTCAATCCTAATGTTTTTGAATTTTGCTTGAAACTTTTCCTAACAAGCCTTCTTTTGGCATGGGTTTATCTGCTCGTGCATCACGCCTACTGCACAAATGTCGCGAAGGCGATACTATTTACGTGCTTACCCTGCTGAGCTCGTTCTGCTGTCGCCGTGGTTGCTGTTTCATATCTATGATTCTGCAATTTCTTGTGCGGTCTGGAGGTAGCCGCAGCTGAACGGCGACCTGTGTTTCGTCATAAAGGGTAACTTACGTCGGAAACGCACTTCTCCGATGGCTGCTATTCTTGCGTTACATCATAAACGTATGAAGCTTGTCAAACCATTTTCACCACATGTTATTGCGTGGTCAGCTAGAAAAGGTTTTTGATCAGTCGATTTGTAGAACGAAAGAGCAGAAAACGAGATTGCAGTGTTTAGCTAGCGGGATGCCGAATGTGTAATGCCGTCAGCAGGTAAAAACGGCAAAGTTTGTAAGGAGAAAAACTGCAATAATCTGGGAGTGTTAGCGAAAACGCCGCGACTGAAACGTTTTTTTCCAGCAAAGCTTTTATGCAGCAACGTCAAAAAACGTAGCGTTAACCAGGGCGCACCTGAACATGTAGGTCAGAGCTTTTCAACAGGGGTTCCGCAAAACATTTAGTGGGCTTCAGTCAGTTTTAAGGGCTCCGTGAGGGTTCCTCATTTTTAGGGGAAATGATTTCTTGCTTCAGTATGTTGATGCGTCATTATGAAATTTTTTAGATCACCGTGCCGCATTCAGACTCCAAGTACAATAGGCCAGTTAGTTGTACAGGAGGTTGAGTGCAGATGGCGGAACAAAAAATATTGATAGTTGATAAGCCACTTGTTCATTATTGTGCAATTACGAAGAACGTTGTTGCACCATAGTTATGCGATGTTGCCGTTGTACAGTTCACAGTACTGTTAATCGGAGTCAGGGTTGCCAGATTGACCTCTTTGGGGCCAAATTTCAAAAATTTGGTCCCAAACAACACTTCCTGGCACCAAAATTTTGGTTTGGTCCTTTGGCTCTTTTTTGGCCCTTTTCCAGGATAGATTTGACCCCTTGCAAAAATCAGATCTGACCACCCTGCGTCCTGTCTGAGAAACCATATATTTTCACATTTTTGACTAATTGATTGCAGATTTTCACCAGATTTCTTAATGTTGAATGTTTTCGATCAGAAAATTTCGTTAGGATCCTTAGCGTTTCTGAGTTAATGTGAAAATAAGTTCATCAGAATACCTAGACTGAGTGTTACTTGCTGCAGTTGTAGAGGTAGCAGTGATTTTACCGTTATTTAGGTGTTGGACGTGTTTGTTGGTTTTGTTCAGATTGTTGTTGATCGGTTTAGCACTTATCGAGGATGGTAAATTTATCTCAGTTTGTGGCTACACATGGAAAATGAGTTGGTCTGTTACGATCTTTCATCATATTCTTGATTTGCTGTTGAGCTACAATTGTGGTTGAGGAACATTGCCATTTCATAAATTACTAGGTATGGGATCGTATGACTTTGTAACTGCTGATAAATGTAGAAAAAATGGTTGGCCTTTTTCTAGCCCCTTGTCTTAGAATTTGGCTCTTTTCTGGGCTAGATTTGGCCCCTTGGCAAAACGCAGGTCTGGCAACCCTGATCGGAGTAGCAGAGAGTAGACTACGGACTAGAGCTGCTGTTCAGCCTTTGTGGGAATAAAGTAAAACACTGAGAAACCCAACTTTTTACTAGTTAGTCAAGCCAGATGAAACAAAACAGCATATTTTCTTATGTGAAGCGAAATAGTAACAACAGCGAATGTGTGGACGGTAATGAGCAATGTTGTTCAAGCATAACAGAGGCGTCTGATCCACAGCGGACCGAATGTACTTCAACTGCCGAAGTTAGAAAATGGGATGACACACATTTGGGAAACGGGTTCTTTTTGCGAAATTTTGAATGTAGCAGATACGTTCCAGAAATGCAAGAACAACCGAATCATTATATTTCTTACTTTTTCAACGTCTGTAATAACTGTTTATTTGTTGAAGTGTCTAATAACGAAACATTTGATTTTCTTACAAGTAATTCGTGTTTTCAAATTTTTGTTAATGGGGGTTCCATGACAAACGCGAAAGTATATTAGGGGTTCCATGATGACAAAAAGTTTGAAGAGCACTGATGTCGGTGAAACTCACGACATAAGTTTCGAAGCACCTTTCACACTCAGACTGGCTGGCCATATTGACATGTTATTTTTCCGGTGTTTTGTTTGTAATCTTTGGTTTCTGTTTATTGTTCTGGTGAATGTTGTTTCTTGCCGAGTCACTCTCTAGCCTATGGAAATATTTTT
>Ga0210059_1002433_pt1 | contig 29122 bp, 18 predicted proteins | sample Ectturendosymbi2_FD_188042 | JGI IMG/M metagenome (GOLD analysis project Ga0210059, IMG submission 188042) | Ecteinascidia turbinata endosymbiont from Florida, USA - Sample 2 (SPAdes) (version 2) | ecosystem: Host-associated > Tunicates > Ascidians > Unclassified | place: Key West, Florida...
AGCATCTACTGATTTTGAAAATAATATTCACTGATGTTGACCTATGTATAAATGCGAGTATTTCGAAATGAATAATATGCAAACATAATTTTTCTCTTCCATTGCTAACCTCAAATGTGCCCTTTCAAATGGGAAAATATACCCCTAGGGGTACATGCACCCCAGGTTGTGAAACCTTGGTTTGATATTAGGGGTTAGTCTTAGGTTAGGGTTTAAGGCAGGAGTCACCAAACTCCTGCCTCAAACTCAGACCTGCTTCTTGGCACAGATTCATGCGAAGGTCTACCAGGTTGATACACACACTTCTGAAAATAAAAATTTGCATGATTTATCTTCATATGATGTTATCATTAAAAATAAAAATTAAAGATATTCATAATTGTAAAGAAACTGATCATGTTTATGCTATTGTCAGAACAGGCAATGGGCAACTCACATGGTCCATACCGGCAACCTGGTTCCGGCGGGCACCATGTTGGTGACCCCTGGTTTAGGTTTAGTACGTTAGGCTACTAGCATGTGCAGTGCAGCCTGGGGCACTCTCTCCATGTGTTAGTGTCATGTTACAGGCATCGGGCAAATAAGTTTTCAAAAGTGATTAGTGAAGGCCCCCTGACGAACCTATGTCATGTGTCTATTTTTCCGCCATCTTGGCTATTTTGCCGCCATCTTGACGGCAAAATAGATACTGCCTACTTTATGTTACGGGCCGGTCTGGGCCAGAAAATATGTTGTAGTTTAGCAAAAACGGGTCGGGCCAGGCGGTTTCATGTTAGCTCCGGGCAGGCCGGGCTGCAAAAGTGCTGGCCCGTGCCATCTCTACAATATTGTTCATCTTGTACGTTCAAATAGGCGCCAAGACGGGGGTTACACTGCCAAAAGGTGTGGAAGATGAAACCCAGACTAGATATTTGGATGCGCTTGATTTCCTTTGTCGGGGTCAACAATTATTTGTACTTGTAAACATGGGTGGTGGAACCTTTTTCAAAGTGGAGGGGCACAAGTGCACGTTGAAAAACTATAGAAAATTTTTGTGGTTTGAATTGGCAACTAAGTCGTCACAAGCATTGAAATATTACGTCATTACCTATACACCGTATGAAGGTCTAAATTACACTATTTTAGACAAAACTACACCACTATTAAAGGTATCGGTGAACCACCTGAAATTCAAATAGGCTGTTACAGGGACGACCCAGGTCATCAGCGTCACTCGGGCTAAACATACAATTTATTCTGACTGACTGAATAAAACCCTTCGACGCTTGGGTCACTGAAATTTCCATTTGCTTTCATTCTGGCTGGCATTATCGTTGCCCTGTGACGTTTTGCAATGTGACAGTAAATGAGAAATTCTGATGATAACTTCTCCATTGTCGAGTAACGTACGTCACATACTGTAGCAATGATAACGCCACAGTGGCGGTTCTAAGGGGGTCCTGGGTGGGCCATGGTCCCGCCCAGATTTTTGGGTGGCTCCCTGCTTAGCTCCCCAGTTTTTTGCCTAATTTCACGTTCAAGTTCGTTTGATTGACATATACAGCAAATAACTTTCAGCCAGCAAAATTTTAAAGGATTTTTAAGACTTTCTGGCGACGTTTCTGACGATATTAACAAGCCTATGTTGGGTTCGATAGGTTTAACCATAGCAAATTAATCTTCATTACAGTGGAAAATCAATCACCATGCAGGAGAGACATTTATGTTGACTCCCCTACTTATTTCCTTGGCCCCGCAGTGCCCCCCACTTTTTCATTCACACCACTGTAACGCCAGTAAGTCATCCGCTTACTAGGCTCATTCATATTAGCCCCAGTTGTTGGACAATTTATCGTTCGTTTGAAATTACTCTCGAAATGGGAACTGTCCATTGGGTTGAACTTAAAATCCAATGTTCTATACAAATCCATTGCTTCAGAAAAAACATTCAGTCTCGATATGAATTATGTTTCAAAAAATACTCAGCTGCACTGGACAGCTCGGACTCTAATGAATGAGCCCGAGTAAAGCGCGAGCCAACGAAGTTGTGAGAGAGCCTACTACAAACGATATTGTTTTATTCACGTCCTGCAACATGCACGCGAGAGGCCAGACATAGAACGAAAATATATGAACAGTGAAAATGCCCAAAGATAAGAGGCCGAGTTAACAACTTAGTGAAGTGGGACCGTGGATGGTGGAACAAACATACAAAGCAAGCAAGCTTGCGTTCTCCGATGCAAATTATAATGGAAAACTCGGGCGAAGCCCGAGGAGCCCGCGTGCCGGTGTAGCCACTGGGTCAGTTTTTTTTTAAGGAAAATGTTAGGTACCCGGTGTGGACCTGTAGGGACCCGATTTCTCTGATTCTAGGGACCCAATTTTCTCTTTATCTAGGGACCTGATGATGATTTTCTCTGATTATAGGGACCCAATTTTAAATTCTAGGGACCCAAATCGGATCCCTAAAACACCCTAGAAAAACCTGCACTGGGCTGTTAAAAACACCACCATCACAGCTTAAAAAACAGGCAAAAATGACACAGCATTAATACCTGTCTTAACACATTCAAAATAACAACTTCTCTTCATCTTAAACACAAAAGTATCATGACTGAATACTCATTCTACAAATGCATTAGATACCGGAATGCAAAGACAAGACAAAACACACGTAGCAACTAGCAAGTTTTCCGTAAGGATGCCAATTGTGTTGCCAACGCGGAAATAAAATATAGCTATTTAGCGTTGATAATACAAAAACAAAATCACAATTGAAACTGATCTGTCAAATATTTCATTTTGCGTACAAGATTCAGTAAAATTTCACTATTTGGAATGGTGTTAAAACGCTTGAAACTACCCAAATTTTTAATGGTGTAGCACGAACGTTTCCTACACACAAGCATATGGGTGTCGAAAGAGGGGCAGGAATTTGAAAATTTCAGAAAAAACGCTGTTTTCTTAGTTTCGAGTGGTAATAACCAAATTTCACCACTTTTGGGCCCCCGTAGAAAAACTTTTGGAAAAATCCACTAGTACCCCCCTTTGAAAAATTCCTTCCGACGCCCATGGCAGTCAGCATGAATCAATGGAAAAAGGTAAACCCAGAAAACACGGGCATGTAAAATGCACACGGGCATGTAAAATGACACCAGTTTTGTGAAAAATTGTGTTGTATTACACCATCTGGCAACACTGTGCAACAACACCAATGCGGTAAGCAATTCGTAGCAGGGTGACAGACCGTGCATGGTGTATTCTGCCAAACAATTAAGAAATCCTGCCAAATTACAAATAATATATTAGAAACAATATCGACAAAATACTGCGAAAATTCTGCAACGTTTTTTCCATTAAACAATTTACTTTATCGCTGGACCCAATACTTATTGTGTTACTTAAACTTATGATATTTAGGAAAAAAAATGGGAGAGTCAGCCCCACCTAGAAATAAAAGTGGGGGGACTAGGCCCATGCGGCCCTCCGGTTCCGCCACCTATGCTTGTAAAGTGAGTTTGCCAGTTAGTGTAAAACTGTAAATCCATCGCAATTATCTTCATGCACCGGTGTTTTGACTGCTTTGTCCCTGTTACGAATTTGTGCTCGACGTGCCGGCAGCTTTCCGGCGTTCCAAACGTTTATGTAGTTCCCAGTTCTGCAAAACTTGTCTTCGTAATGACAACCGGTCAGTGAGTTTTGCCCCCCCACACAGTTCCTCCTAGGGCGCGGTTGTAAGTAATGTCTGTGCGCCTAGCCACAAGTTCAATTGTTGATGCTAGAAGTGCCCAACCGGGTCCAACGTGACCCGTTGGCGATCCACCAGTTTGAAAAGGTTTGAAAACTGGGCTAATCAAGGCACCATTTTTCGCAAAGTCCAAGGTAGTGTTAACCAGGCCCGTAGCCAGGGGGCATTCGGGTACAACGAATGCCCTTCAAAATATTATGTGCCCCCCAAATTTTGTTGTTCCCAGAAAACCTTTCATTAAAGCATATAACAAAAATAAAAATCTTCCCCCCAAACCTTAAAACCTGGCTACAGACCTGGTGTTGACCCGGTCGTCACGGCGGTCAAAATCCATTATACCTCTACTGCTCGGCAGTTTAGCAATGCCACCGGTAACTGCGAAACAACCTTCTCGCGTCAGTAACGCTTGATACGTAGAAACTGTGACAAATTCTGTAGTCTTGGTTTTTATTCTAGCAAGCTTGATGCGCACCAAGTAGACGAACTTTCTGTGACAAACCCATGCTCGCGAAATTTGTCGAATTCTTTATTCATTGCAGTCATCGCCTCTGGCGACTACGGGTAAACCTTTGCTATGCATACTTTCGCATCCGGTTTTAACACCAGTTTTTGCAAAACTGGCATTCGCAGTCCCAACGTAAAGTTTCGCTTTGCGTCTGGGATGTGCAGGAATTTCCGCCAGATAACGTTCTACCGCGCTTGGTCCAATATTATTCGCGGTACAGGAAATCTTGGAATTCCATGGTCAAACTGTGCAGCTACCAAACGCGCTTCATTTATGGCGGGCAGTGTTGCCAACCTTGCGTTATTCCTGCGAATTTGGGAATGTTTTTTTGTGGAATTGCGGGGTTTCTTGAAGACTTGCCGGCTGCTTGTTTTCGAGCTTGTTTTATTTGAAAGTTGCTAGTTTTTGGGTTTGATTTTTGTAGATTTCGGTTTTGCGGGTTGCTTTTTTTAAATTTATGGCACTTTTTCTGTTTCCATGTACTGCAAAACGCAATTTGGGCGTGTTTCTGTGTAAATTTCCTCATTTTGGGCTTGTTTTTTAGGATTTGCCTCCCTGTTGTTGTTCTTAGTGTACCTGCTGGTTTTTTGATTTGCTCAATTTTCCTACCAAACCCATTTTGGTCTTGTTTTGCAGATTCACTCGTTTGTTTTTGCAAAATAATCTGACATCACTGATGGCGAGCTTATCAGCTTTGCCGTAGTTAACCAAGGATGTGCGCGCTACTACATGCGAATCCTCGGCTCGTTAGCTTCGGTCCTCAAACGCAATGATGTTCACGAGCTCAAAACGATCAGTAAATTTTGCATCGAGAAGGTTGAACATTGCTGTAGGCATTACGTGGAAGGTTACGTTAAATACCTTCCCTGAAAGTTCAGGTTGATTTCGATCTTGCCGATGGTGCGAGAGTCTCGCCGCTAATCGACACAATAACGTTGGAGTTTTGTGTAGTCACACCGATTGGCACGTTTCGTGTTGGAAGCAACGAAATTGCCGCGCCAGCATCATTAAAAACTTCATTCCAGAATTTACACAATTTACTACACAATATAAAACAAGCTTTTGCAGTTCTCGATGTCTACCCTAAACCCAAAAATACAGGCTTGTTCAATGCATATCTAGTTTCACGAGACATAGGTCCATTGACCAAATTGTTACGTTACCGTTCTGCTGCATTTCGTATAACCAAACCCCTTGACCTCGTGAACGTGCAGGGGGTGAAAGAGGAAAAGGCGGCGCTCGTGGATTCGGAATATCCCCTTGCGGCCCTTCGAAATGATGCGCAACTTGTGCTGAAGCTTCCGTTGCTACCTGTCTTCATAACACTGCTTCCATTGCGGCGCATGCCATTGGCTGCTCTGTGGATTAAACTGCGTAGAGCGGACGGGTCAAATCTGCCGACCTGATCAGTGCGTTGACACCCATAGCATTGCACATGCTGATTCCAGTTTGACGGTAATCACACCGTGAGTGTTACCCACGATCTAACGGCGCAGCCAGCCAAACATTTCGAGAGGGGCCAAAAATTTCGGCTTTAAGGGAGTAGCAGTATTTTGTTTGGGATGCCGCCTCTCGAAGCAATAAATGACAAGGTATGCTTAGTAGGCAAACTAATTTAAGCCTCAACGGTTATTATGGGTAGTGCCATGATAATTTGGATTTGTGGGGGACATGGCCCCTTTGGCTGCCCCCCTGGATACGCCTATGACTGGGCACGCTTATGTATCTTGGGCGCTCAAAAGAAGCTCCTTGCAAAGATTCGTGGTTGAATTCTGACTTGAAAGAATATCTCTAGAATTCTGAAGAAAACTTGAAAGAAAATCTCTACAGGCGTACTTCACGGTCAAGGTTGTCCAAAGAATACAAGCGCTCAATCTCATATATCTTGGTTGGTTGCTCGGAGAAAGGATAGATAACAAAAAAAACGAAGATTGTAACTGAATTGTTTCCGAAGAGGGCAACCCATCTTAGGCGGTCGACTTGTGGGCGCAAAACGCAAATCACAGAAATATTGCATGTTGCACCTTTTGTTGGCAACAATCACGTCATGATCAGGCACGATGTTGAAACTTAATCATTTTGTACATCTGCATTATGCAAGCCTGCAACTAAGTTATGTAATAATCGTCAAAAAATTTGCGATACCTTTACAAAAGTTGTTCCCTAAGCGTCGAAAATATCCCCGCGTTCATTTTGTTAGCAATGTAATTAGAAATTTGAGGGCGCCACGGCCCCTTTGCCCCCTCCTGGCTACGCCTATGGCACGATCCTGGCCCTACTTTTGTGTATCATGATACTGCTTAACCACGTCTGCGGTTCTGTCTGTATTTCCAACGATGTTGCCACGAACGATCGTGATCGTTACGGTGGTTTGACCGTGACCTACAATCTTCACTATCGGAATGCACGTGACGTGATTTAGCGCCAATCCGCAGTTTTCTCTTCATACCCACTGCGGTTTCGCCGTCGCGTGAAGTGCTGACAGTACGCTCGCTTCATAGAAGTTATTGCGTTCATTGTCAGGTACAAGGCCTTTTAAAGGTTCGGTTGGGTTGACCGCTAAGGAATTTTGAAAGTCCTTAACTTATCAGAGCATAAGTGTTTATGTTGCGCGACATTTTACCTGAAATAACGCAATGTATATCCGTATAGCGATGTAAATACATTATTGTAAGCACGTTATACCACTCACGCATCCTGTAGCCTACTACACTGTTTTTTTTGTGTTATTTTTGTTTTTACACCACTGTACATGTGACAGTTTGTTTTTCTTAGTTGTTCATTCTGCGGCTTTGTTCTTGCCTATGTCAAGTGGGCAGCTGGGCTTATCCTTTCAATTAGATTCAGGGCTCCCTGTGTTGGGTGTTTAATCCAAATCTGTTGTTTTTCGATTCCACGTGGGTGTCTAGATTCAATTATGAAAATTCCCTTTAAATCTTTAATTTCATGATATAAATTCCGCAATAGATAACTACAATAAATCTAATAATATAAATATAACTTCCAATTGTTACAGTGTTCGTATTCGCTCATCAGGTAAAAAAGTACGCATACGGGATGAAACAAAACATTTTCAATCGGTTTCATGCACTCATACCCCAGCATCAATATCAAATAGGTTATATGCGATGCGGTGCAGTCAGCCACTCAGCTGCGTGCGATTGGCCTCAGCCCAAACAGTTTCCATAAATACATTCCTTGGTTTGCCAACAAGCTTTCCTCAACAGCGTTTGTATTTGGCGAGTTTGATTTTGTTTTAATATGATTAACAAGTGAAAATATTCTTTCTACCGATGCAGAAGAATGTGGCAAAACCGGAAGAAGCTTCAGCACAAGTTGCGCATCATTTCGAAGGGCCGCAAGGGGATATTCCGAATCCATGGGCGCCGCCTTTTCCTCCTTCACCTCCTGCACGTTCACGAGGTCCAGGGGTTTGGTTATACGAAATGCAGCAGAACGGTAACGTAACAATTTGGTCAATGGACCTATGTCTCGTCAAACTAAATATGCATTGGACAAGCCTGTATGTTTAGGGTAGACGTCGGGAATTGGGGGGTCAAGTCCCCCCTGGATTTGGAAATTTTGAGCAAAAAAGTTTGTTTTCTTAGTGCTCCCCCCGGGAAAAAATTCTTAGTGCTCCCCCCGGGAAAAAATCCTTCCTACGCGGATGTATGTAGCATCCTCGTCTTAGCAGTAGTTTTTCTGGCACTGACTCACTGGTTTTCTGCCGCACCACCTGCTACCCGCATGTTTGCAAGGAAAACTTTGTTTCACAGGAAAAGTTTTAGCGGTTGACAGCAGTGGTGGTCCTGCCTGGAAATTCCCTGCTGAGCTCCTCGGCTTTGGAGAATGGAAGGCTTGTCCATGGGAATGTCATTCCTATGGGAATCCCATGGGAAACGTCCCATGGGATGGGATGGGACATCACACATTTGTGTTTCCCATGAGATTCAGAAATAGAATGAGAGTGTCAGAATGTTACTGATTTGTCATACTTAGACTATACTTCTGAATTTTAAAGTCAATAAATTTTGTCGTTTTGCATGTCTCTTTGTACAATGTAGTCCTATTTAGTAGATACTAAACCTAAACTTTCATAAATTTAATAATTTTAATTGTATTGTATTCCATATTAATATTATAATAATATAATGGGAATCCCATGGGATGGGACAAGCATAAATTGCTATGGGATGGGTATGGGACAGATAAATATGTCCCATGGACAACCCTGGAGATTGCTTCTTCTTAAGAGCTGCCGCCACTGCCTTCATCATATACCCAAACAATAAGAAGGAGCCAGCGATCAAATCACATTGGTAATCAGATCTGCATTCTGCGTTATAACACAGGATTGAAATGTTGAATAACACGCTCATGCTTATTTTCAAATGTGTCAAAATGATTGTTCCGAAATGCAAACGCTGAATAACGTTAACCCGTTTGCCCAATTGGACCATTTGGAGAAAATACTTGGAACAATTGCAAGCTGTAATTTACGCAAAACGTTTGAAACGCCGTGTTTTGCTTTTATCAAAGAGAAAATTATGTTATCCTACTAGAGCACCATTAGCAAGATTTAAAATAATTTCCACCTCTCGGATGTACGAGTAAGTTGATGTTACGCCGAAAAGTTCCACAATTACCGAACCAGCACTGTTGAATTGCGTTTCCGAAAAAGTTGACACTGTGAGTTGAAGAACTTGGCATACTCGTAGCTGCGAAACTGCATCAGGTAAACGCCTTCACGATGTTAGCTCTCAACTCCTTGGCGTTTTTCTGACCAGTATTCCCGGCCGTGGCCAAAAAGGCAAGTGACAAAGCACACCATCCCGTTGTGAGTTGTAATTTCAATTTGTTCACGAAAAGAGTCTTAGAGCAACTTGGAATAATAATTAATCACGTGCCTTTGCTCAAGGCGCGACTCTTGGCTTGGCGCCCATCGCCACTGTTTTAATCTGAATCGTGGCATTTGTTCTTCGGCAGTTGAGTGAGGCATGAGTCGGCTTGTTCGCCAACGTATTTGTTCGTTGCATGTAATTCTGTTCTAAGACCGTTTAAACTTTGAATAAAGTCTTCTGTACTGTAGTAGTGTCAGTTAAATTAAACGGTCTTATGTCTCACACCAACTTACACTGCTTTAATCTTAATGACCAAGCATCGGAGTCACTCTTTCCAAATTAAAATGCACGCTTGTTTTACTGGTAAGTCCAACGGTATCAATACAATGAAAACACTCGGTACTTACATATAACCATGCAAGCACAATAAATTCATTGCTATACTCATATTTCCACTGATGCAAACCGTGATTAATTAACTTCCTTAGCAAATTGTTTCCCAAATTGTTTTGCGTCTCAAATTCGAAAGATCAGTCTCCTTTTTCACAGATGAGACTTCTCTCACCTAAGAGATGTCTGAATTTAGTCTTGTTTTTGCCAACTGCACTTCCGTGTCGGTTCGTACCACCAAATTGCTATAGGTCTTTCGTAATTTTTCTCGAAAGTTTTAGTCTCAAGACTCTCAACTTTCATTGCTATGGAAAGTGATCAAGCTGCTCTGTGTACAGCTCAAGAATACATGCAAGAGAGCATGTCAGAACAGTTTAGAACTATTCTTCATATCCCCTAAAAGTCAATCTTCTACAAGACAAGACACAGAAGATCTCAAATGTTAGGTGCACTTGGGCCAGAATAAATGAACCTTTCGCACAATCCCTGCTGGCCGGGATTGGCTGAATTTGACTAGAATTCGCGCTTCCGGACCACTTAATTGTGCGTGTGGCTATCCGTACAGTTAGTAACAACATCGCCAAACTCATCCAATCCAGCCCTCTCTTTTCACGAGATCAGGGGACATGCCTGGATGCAACAGGACTCGAACATAGTCACGAGTTTTTCCCATGTTTCTACTTAGGGGATGGCCCAAGACTAACCACGTCTGTACCAGCGCATTTCCTTTTATGCTGTACGCTCGGTGCTCACCATTCCTGTACGCACTGCTATAAATACACGTTAAAATGCGAATTTCATATTCACGTTTTCACAACGTAATAATTTTTGTTGCATGTGATAGCTTACACTAGCTTTGCCCATCACCGTCATACACCATGGCGTGACCCTCCTGTTTTAACTTATTTTCTCTCTCTTTAAATAATACACGTCATAAAAGCATAATTTTACAGCGTATTTCGCAATCACTCACACCTTTCTCACACCGAGGTTCCGCAGCATACGTTCAGATGGGAACCTGTCTTTAGCATGCTCTTTATTTCAGTATCGGCGTATCATTCGTAGTCATCTCAGGGCGACACGTGCACTTGACTGACGTTTTCTTATAAGTTTGTTATATCATGTGACATCGTGTCGTTGTTGTCACTTGCTGAATTTAGCCAACGTTCGACAATATGTTCAAATGACTCTTGGCTTTCTCTTTTTTCTATGACATAGTTTTGCCACCGATCATGTGATTGCGTTGATTCTTCAAGGAGCTTATTCACTTCTTGTGCACGCTCAATGCTCTGTACAATTTCGTTCCTTGTCACGTTTGTTATGTTAGTTTTCGGTTTCCAAACATGCTGGTCTTGCGTCGCGGTACTCCTATTGCTTCTAAACAGCCGACAACAACACGTGAAATGCTTTCATATGGTTCGTTGCTCAGTGTTCATTCTTTCACTCCAAATCTGACAACGCGGAGCTTGCTTGTGATCGACGAGGTGTCTCTCCGAATTCCGTTATTTGTATCCGTTTTCCTCACCAGTGCATAGCTCACTTCCTTCAGCATATGTGTTGAGAGACAAGTTTCTTCAACAGAACTAATACACAACATTGCATTGTAAAAATTCAATTCAACATAGTCTCAATCGCTGCATCACAACGTGTTGTTTTCATGCCTCATCCCGCAGTTTTCCTCATGCGTCCTTTGTTTCTTTCATTTTAATATAGTCACTTCTTGCTTCGTCGCTTTAAAAGTTCCTCATAATTTCGCGCTTTTGATTGTTCTTCTGTAAGTGGCTAGCTACTCGATTGCTTGTTCTTGCACATAATTCCCACTTAAGGCATTTGCATCCTTATAAACACTTTACACGTTTGCTTCTTTAAAGATGTTTCGCATGTGTTACATTCTTTCTGGCGTTCGATCGCACTGCCAAAACTGACAACTCAATGACTCGTTTCGTCCTCAGCGTCATCAATGTTTTTCTCAGTGGGCATGTTATGGAGCAAAGCCTCCGCAACAGCGTTCACCACCTGAAAATTGGTCATTGCGACAACCTTTTGTTTGCTTTCATTGAATCACTGGAACGTGTTGATAGTTTTAACACGTATTATTTTTTTCAGACCGGCAAAGTCATACCTCGTGCTACCAATGTTTGCGGACGGAAGAGCTCTTGCGAACTTTTTCCTCTGGCCACCCACCACACACGCAATAATAGCGAATAGCGCTAGCGGTGAAGTGGTGACAGCTTACCGCTACTTTGTTCAAAAAAGAGCGGCGTCACCGTTATCGCTACTGGAAAATAAGCTCGTTACAGTAGCTCTCTGCTGTCCACCTCTGGCTGCAATAAATTTGCTTCAATTCGATCTTGATCAACCAAGGAATCACCTATGATACTGTTATGAAAGGCAACTCCTCTCCAGTCATGCCCCCGCTCTTCGGCGTCCCTGTTTTCTAATTTATACTTCGTGCACTTCGAAAAGCTGGTGATGCCTACCCAGGGGTGTAACGAGGGGGGCAAGAGGGGCGCAGTTTCCCGGGCGCCGAGTCAATATGGGGCGCCGAAAACTCCCAACAATGTCACAAGTACTTCCTTCAACCCAGTACATTTGCTTCCGAAAGACCTCAGGTTCGAACATGGGGGCGCCAAACTTGCTTCTTGCCCCAGACACCATCTAACCTCGTGACGTCCCTGTGCCTACCTAGTAGGCAAAATATATACACTGTTAAGATCTTAGTCTTTGATCTTAGCTGTGAAGAACTGTAATGTATAATTTAGGAAATTGTAACTTATATTACAAAAATATATTTTTCTGCTTCACTACATAAAAATGTGAAAGTGAGGGCTTTGCATTCCATGGAATTTCCGAAATCCATCTAGGCAAGCTATAAACCAGGATGATGTAAGTTAATAAATACGGTTGCTTGGCTGGAACTTCCATACCTGAAACATCAAAGTAGCTGAACTACCACTTGCACTGGTGGCTAAGAGTCAAACGAGTTTATGCAAGTCTAGATGAAAGACCGAAATGGGTGTTAAAACAAATTAGGTCAAGAAACTCATCAACTGGCTGGTCTAGCCCACACTAACAAAGCTGAGGCTAGCCTTATGGCCAGTTAGTGTCTGTTGTTTGAGTTTCCTACACCACATTTCTGTTTATATTTTACTAGAGAATGGTGCGACGTAAAAGTTGAAACGTGTTCAACTTGAAATAAAACTTTACCACACGCACTGAAGTAGGAAGTGATGTCATGAAAACAGATCCACCAAGCTGCGCAAAGGAGTTTAATTGTTTTCGCATACTTTTTGCTTGTTAATTTGTCGACTTACTGCAAATACCACTGAATAAATTTGCATGCAAATTTCAAGGAACATTGTGAATGGGCCAAAAAGTAATAAGTAGGTTTTGGTGGGAATCTGGATTATCGTCTGCGTCCAGAAACCATCTCACCACTTTTTGCAGACCTTTAGGCCACTACACGTGTTTACGATTGTGTTCCGCGATAGTTCACTTTATCCAAAATAATTTTTTGTCTGCTACGGCTGATCAGCGCAAGCGCTGACCGCATTGGCTACATTACCAATTTATGCAGCAAGATCGAACTGTTGCACGAGCTCAAAAACAGCAGTGTTTAACACAGAAGCATTCAGGCATTTGATAATATCTCAGCAGAGAAAAAGGAAAGCTGAATCCGTCTTTGCTAGCTAATTTTCAGTAGCTCTCTACAGTCTAGTCTAATGTCATTAATATTGTACAATTTTATCAAAAGATTTTATGCTTGTTATAATTAAAATGACCTACGATAGCATACATACAACATTAAATCAATACTGAGAAAGCTCGCGGGCCACGTACGAGCCTGTAGTTGGACCACACTGTTCTAGATCTTTGCCGCAGCTGCAATTTTTGAATATGGAGATGTTACTTCTTCCATCGCAGATTGCTTCGTTTTGAAAATGTACAATTTTCAGCCTTAGAGCTACCCTAGGTTGCCTACAGATCACTTATCCATTCAAAGTTCTAAGCTAACTCTCTCTTGTCACTTTACTACTTCGGCGTCATTTCCACATGCATAGCCTACTACTTTCCTCAAAACTCTTTTGCCCCTGTCCCAACATCACTGCAGGGGATGCGAGCAGCGTCAGCTTTAATAGGTTTAATATGGCAGGAAATTGATCTGTTTATTACTCGATTTTTTGTTATTTTTTTTCTGCGACTTTCTTGTTTTCTTTCGCAATCGATTGCAGACAAAAACGCGAGGTTCGTTCAAATCTATGCGTCACAGTTCGCGTAAACATTAATTTGTGAAACTACACTAGCTGTGCTCATTCCATTTGCGGCAACATACCTATGCGAGTCAGGATTTAGCACTCTGTGATCAATTAAGACGAAATTTAGAAATGCACATGCAAAAATGCGTGCTGCTATCAGCAACATATTCCCATGTTTTGAAGAACTCATAAGCAAGAAAAAGGAACAAAAGAGCCTTGAACTGAAATACATTAGTAAACTTTCGAAAATCAGCCTTTTGATTTTATTACAGGGCAGGCCCGTAACCTGCCTGGGACACCACGGGGAGCGAAGAGTTTTCTGAGAGGGCCCAAAATTTTTAAACTATGTCCAATAGTTTCAAATGATCTCCGACACATTTTACAGGGGTGCGATAAAAATTTTAGGGGTGATTTGCCCCCCCTAGTTACGGGCCTGTTACAGGGTGGTCCGAAAAGATGTAGCCATTTTATTATCGCTATCATTTCACATCAAATTAAACCAGTTTTCCAGGCAAAACATAGTTAGAGCTCCAAAGTTTTATTTCCCAACGTCAATGGATCAAGCAACAAGATATTCCGTGCAGGAGAGGATCAAGATTATAGAGGCCTATTTCGCCACGAAGTCAGTTGTCCGGATACAACGACAATTTCGGAGAGACTTTCCAGGCAGAAACACTCCAACCAGATTCACAATAAAGCGCCTCCTGGACAAATACAGGGAGACTGGAGGTGTATAGGATAACAGTAAAGGTGGTAGTGGCCGGCTACGGTCAGTCACGACAGAAAATCACATCGTGACTGTAAGATAATGTTTGGAACAGTCTCCAAGGAAATTCACAAGACGTTTGTCCTAGGAGAAGATCTTTCAAGGAGTTCAGTTATGCGCATGAAGCACGAGGATCTTCATCTGTTTACACATACGACGCAGATTTTACAACTTCAGACTGATGCAAATAAGGCTGAGAGACGTGCCTTTGGGCAAACCATCAGTCAGCAAATCGAAGCCAATCCGGATTTCATGGACTTCATTTTGTCAGTGAAGAGGCAAATTTCCACCTTGGTAGGAAAATTTTCACCTTCGCGTTGTGTCGTAATGGCGTTTTCAGGCCATACATACTGTAGTCGAGGATGCTGATGGACGTCCGGTAATGATGAACACAGCGACACACTGAATCAATGAGAAGAAAATTTATCCCGGCCCTGAGGCGGAAGCGGGGAGCGGACATTGGATACTGTGATTTACCAGCAGGATAGAGCAACACTGCATTGCTCCAATGCTTCATTCGAATACATCCACCTTACGTACCTGTATACAGACTCAACTCCCGTCGTACAGACCACCCTTGGCCGGCACATTCTCCAGTTCTATTCACTTAGGATTATTTTCTGTGGGGATACTTAAAAGACAGGGTCTACGTCTATGCTAACAATCCCCAAACTAATGATGCACCCTAGAATAACATTCGAGTGGAAATCAGGAGATTACCCCATGGGATGTTGGATAGGGTCGTTGCAAATTCCATGTGTGAGTACTAGTAACCACAGCTGGAACTGCTGGTGACGAGCAGCTTTCGGTATTTTGATCTATCGTGATCGGCTTTTCAGCGTGTGGAAGTTCATTGGCGTAGGCAGTTTTCATGATGACAGTCAATGCATTCAAATCTGGTTGTCCGAACATAATCACCTGTCTGTATTCCAGCCTGGACTTAATCGTCGCTCTAGAGCTCAGATATCACCAAACTACGACCCGCTGGGTTAGTTCTTCCGGCCCGCCCTATTGTGCTACATACAATATGAGCTAAAATACAATGATAGGAGTGAACTGCCGCTTATCCGGACTCCAGAAAACCGGTCTGGGTCCCATAGAAAGTTGCGTTGAAATCCGAGCATTGTTTCTTTTCCCTGCTTGTCTTGATTGACTGCATTATATTGAACAAGCAAAGTATCCGACCCGCGATCGTCCGTTTTCACACATACCCGGTTGGCCCTTTGCGAAAAAAACGTTGGTGATGCCTTCTCTAGGGTCTGCCAACTTTTATTCTCTCTACCTTTTAAAAAAGGATAATTTTGAAGACTCAATCATCATCTCACCTCAGAGCGACGTTGCTTTGGTCTGGAATTTAGGTGCTCAGCTTTCCAAGTAGGGCAACCGCATTTTGGGCCTAACTTCAAGCAGAGAGCTCTGTATCGGAGCATAACATTTTTGGTACAGTGGTGTAGGAGCTGGGGAGCACACGAAGCCCCAAAGGTTTTGATTTGTTGAAAATTTGGGCAAAATCTCAAAAGAATCGGGTACAGAAGTTTCGACATTTTCTTACTATATGGAAATAGTACTTTTATGTTATTGAGTGTATAAATAAAAGTTTAGTATGTCATCGAAAGCACATGAACTATACAGTATATAAAATCAACAAACTGTTTCTCGCAACTTCGTGTTTTCGTTTGTGAGAATTGATGAGTAACCAGCAGCTGAAGAAAATTGGTAGGAGGAAATTTGTCGCATAAAGGTTTTTCAGGCAAATTTGGTGAAATTCGAGCAAAATATCCTTCGCACCCCAAACAATTGCCTGCTCCTACACCTTTGCTTTGTTCAATCTTTGTTTTGGTTGAACTTCCGCATTGCTTGGTTACTTGGTGTTGGTAATAGTGGTTTTGTTGTTTGCCAGTACCTCACCAGACCCAAATTTAATGTTACTCTTCAAGTATAAAAACCAAATTGGCATGTAGCGAAGTTACTGTAAGAAACTTAAAAAATTAACTACAAACTTGGCACTTAAATTGCAATTAAGCACTCAAAAGAATTCAGAAAAGAAAATAAAAAGATGTGCAGCGACCAAGAGTTTTCAAGCTGCGTGGATCAACTTTCTCAGCACAGAAATCTCATTGATTGTGTGAAAAACATTTGTCGGTGCCATTTGCGCCTTGTTATCCACGTTTTGCTCACACTTTACTAATTCAGAAATCTAAAATGCCACTATAAAACAATCTACGATAACTTTTCCACCATTATATCCGTTGAAGTCAGACTTGGAAACGAACAAACTGACATGGTCACTCACTGGCAGCAGACGACGCACTGTCGAAAATGTTCAGTAAGACGCTGGTACAGCAAATGAAGCCAGTGATGTCGAATTATCGCGTTACAAACTAACACCTGAAGGAGATCAGAACGGCTGCGACATTTTTATCATTCAATTTGCACAATTCACAGACAGTAGAGTATAGATGAGGGTTCTCCAAACTTTTTTGTCCGAGGGTCACATAAGCTATTACACACAGAGCCGGATTAAAGGGTAGAGGGGCCCGGGGCATTTTTCACTGGAGGGCCCCTAAGACGGATTTCATGACGTCATCGTTTGTAAATATATGTTTTCTCTGATTCGCAACGTTCTCGTTTCCTTTTTCCAGTATTCGATTATGTGCCTGCCGTATTAACTCGATTGTTGGTCGCCTTTGATTGTAAGCCGCACGAAATGGTGTTGAAAATTAATGTAAGCTGCCCTTGATTGTAAACGGCACTTCAACATAGATTATTTAAGCCCCTGACATGCATTCGCGACGTTCGCGTACTCGTGCGTTTCCCGTATTAAATGGTGCTTACACCAGGGTTTTTTAAGGGAAATATTAGGTACCCGGTATGGACCTGCAGGGGCCGGATTTCTCTGATTCTAGGGACCCGATTTTCCCTAATTCTAGGGACTCGATGATAATTTTCTCTGGTTCTAGGGACCCGATTTTCAATTCTAGGGACCCGAATCGGGTCCCTAAAACACCTTAAAAAAATACTTACACTACTACAACTGCCTTCTGTTTATCATAATCCCTCCTGTGGCGGATGTGCACGTGATGCTGATGAAAATCGAATGAGAAAGAAGAGTTTGGTCGACAAAATGTAGCCATGGAAAGACTGAGCGTCATCTGTGACTTTCGATAAAGTAAAAAGAATAAAAAACGTAAGCCTCTCTTGATTGTAAGCCGCATGAAATGATGCAATAAACTTTATAAGCCGCGGCTTCCAATCGAATAAATACGGTGCTCAACTGCACATACAGTTAGCTGCGAGAAGAGAGTTTATGATATATACAGTACAGTGTATCCTTACTAAGAATAAATATTTCCACAGGCTAGAGAGTGACTCGGCAAGAATCAACATTCACCCGAACAATGAGCAGAAACCAGAGATTACAAACGAAAGCACCAGAAAAATAACATGTCAATATCGCCAGCCGGTCTGAGTGTGAAAGGTGCCTCGAAACTTACGTCGTGATTTTCACTAACATTTTCAGGTGCTTTGGTGAACGCCACTGTTTTGACGTCGCTGCTTAAAAGATTTGCTGAAAAAAAGCGTTTCAGTAGCGGCGTTTTAGCTGACCCTGCCAGATTCCTGCGTTTTTTCTCCTTAGAAACTTTGCCATTTTTAGCTCCTTATGGCTTGGGCCATTTTTATGACCTAAAAACTTGATAATATGGTTTTATTTTTCAGAAAATATGACTTTATATGACCAAACAAAATGACTGAGCTAAAGCATATACAACTGGTTTACAAAGAAGCATTACCAGCGAAAATAGGCATAAGGTATGGTTGCTCCGTGGTTTGTTGAAGCCCTCTGAAATCAACGGCTCAAAAGCTGAGCAAAACATATACAGTATTTTGTTTGAAGCAAATTGAAAGCATGCATGGACATTGGTTTATTTCTTTGCGCAAGCAAGACCATGCAGTTTTAGGCATAGGGCGTTACATATTTTCCAAGTAACTTGGTTCACCTACGTCTTTGCCAGCGTCCGCAGGGTGACCAAGTGGGTTCAATTTGCAGGATGCAACGTAGACCTAGTGATATAGTAGTTTCACCCGATATTTTGAGATTGTTTTATTGGTTTCCTTTTTGAATTTGGTTGAAAATATAGAAAATATGACTTTGTGACCTAACATGGAAAATATGGCTTTTTATGACTTTATAACTTATGTTATAGACTTCGTAGGGGTGTGATTTTTGTTTCAAAATTCGTTTCATAGCTGCCTGAAGCAAAGAAAAACATACGATGTTTATGACTTCAATTGACCCTGCTGATGGCATTACAGATTTCGGCATCGCTCAAGCTAAACACTGCAATTTCGCTTTTTGCTCTTTCGCTCTACAAATCGACTGATCAAAAACCTTTTCACCCAATAACATGCGGTGTAAATGGCTTGACTACGGTGTTGCCAGATGGTTGTCACCTAAACCTGTTAAATCGTGTCACGAAAAACTGCTCGATCCTGCTAAAAACCATGTCACAAATTTTCAGCTAAAATCTGCTAAAAATAGTTAAATTGTGCTGAACAACTGCTATTTTTGAGGTGTTTTAAAACAAACTTGTAAAGCTCTGTATCCATTTTTGGTCTTGCACTCACTATCAATGGATCAGAGTCACCAGACATTAGGCCTACGACTTACTGGCGTAACTGAACCACCTGGAAAAATCATGTGTTGTGGGATAAAAATGTATTGTGTCAATGCAGTCTTTTAAACCCAATGCGCTCACTAAGCGCAGAAGCAAATCATTTTAGCTTCACCAAGCCATCCAGTTGCTTGTTATTACGATGCAATTATCTTCTTGAAGCAGCTTCGCTGCGTCGTAATAGAAACCCCAATGGTAATAGCCAGGCCCAGATGAACGCGAGGCCCCGGGCAGAGTCGTGACCGCGAGGCCCCCAAAATGCTTAGCGCAACTGCGTAGCGTTTCACATGTACTTGCATCAACTTTGCAGAAGCACCGGGCAAAAACGTAAAAACAGATACAATCTGGCAGTCTATACTTCAGAGACAATTGGGGGTGACCATGCACGGCGGTTCACATGTGATTAATTTGTTCAAACAGAAAGTTGTATCACTAATCTTTTTTGTCATAGACTCTCTGACCATCTTCACTGCACAAATCGCTTATTCACATATGTATTGAGGAAAGATACGTGTACACTCTCTCGCAGATGAAAAAGTTCATCGTTTAGAAAAAATGTTATCAACGAAATATCACGCAAAAGCAACTTGAACCGTACTACTTGACTGAAGTTTTGCGATGGGAGCTTTACAATAATTACACCAAGTAACCAGGGGTGGGTCCAGCCAGTGAAGTTAGGGGGGGAGGCAATTTTAGTAACATTCGGCAGTCGAGTCTCATAACAGGTTCAATACTGTAAGAGAGATGAAGTATTCTTCACAGTGCTGTGACAAAACAGTGAATGGCAAATTGGCCTAAAATAGCGAATGCTATATTCCGCATTGTACAAAATTATGGTGAATAAAGTTCTTTCGTAGGTTTTAGGAGGGGCGCGATCGCCCCCCACCCCTGATTCGCCCCGCTACAAACTGTTCCGTAATCTAGTGGACAGCAGCGCTTTGTTTCATCTATGACTGATACCTTCACGATCACGACAAGTACTTCGCAACTGATTAAATCAATATGCGATTATCGTTTCTATTCAAATAAGAACACTCACGTGTTTTTGTTCGTAATACAACCTTTCTGAGTTTCTATTGTATGAATACGTAGTTCTTTTTTGCTGTTAAATCTGGGTTTATTTGAAATCACTGAATGGGAGTCCTGCATGTGACTGTTTAACACAGATATCTTGACAGGTAATGCAGCGAGACAGTGACTGCTGCTAGCGGTAAGCCACGTATAGTTTTATACTGTGTGAAAAGAAGCATGGGTGAACCTGTAGCAGTGCTTCCGCAAGTTTGAAAAATCCATTGTTAATGTGAGACTGTTATCAAGGTGCCCGAGTGAATAGCGTAATCGAATAACTCTTATGCAGGCATTTTTTCACGCAGTTTAAAAATACGTGGCTTGTTAGAATACGTCTACGCAAGCTTGAAGGGATACGTCTTTATTGTTAAGGTTTAGTTCTGACTTCTTAGTGAGCACTAAGTCCAAAACTATGTTTGCTAGGCGAGTTTCCGTAATTTATCTGCTCATTTTTTTAAAGCCTGCGTGGTGTTCTAACTTTAGAATACTCTTGTCAACATATAGTTTTACTTCTCATTGCCTGAAACAGTTTTACGAGAGTGTCTAACTTTCGTGTTTTTTCACCGCTCATGTTGTTCTGGCCGTTGGTTATTCTCAAATTATGACCTAATGTATTAGTAGAAAGTGCTCGAAAAATGGGCATTGAGCATTTTATGAAAAGAAAAAGCTTTTCTGATAACCGAAGTGTAGAAAACATTTCAGACAAAAGATTGAGAATTGGGGTTCAATCAGCACAGACTAATGGGTAGAAAGGGTATAGCGTTTTGTGAATGTCCATTTGCATGACATCGTCGGCAACCTGAAAAGATTTCGACTTTTCCCCCCGGGGAAAAATTCCTGCGTACGCCCGTGGATGCATTGATTTTGATCTAATTCGTGGGTCAAAAAGCGTGGTGCTGTTTGGTTCAATTATTTAAAGTCATTCAAAAAAGATAAATGCCAAGTTGTCAGTTTCCTTAACCTATACAGTATACTAGACGCAGTAATAAAAAAAACTCTGTAATCTTGACGCATTGAACATCATAAATGCATGTAAAGCCAGCAAAGGAGTGTTTTGATACTCATGCGCGAGGCCCCGGGCATTTTCCCAGTTTGCCCAATGGCTAATCCGGCCCTGGTAATAGCAATAGTATATTTATGCATCCAAATGATTAAAGGCAGCTAGTTGTGCCTGGTGGTCTTTGTGTTGCCCAATCTAAAGCGTCAGAAAGAAGGTAAAAAAATTCTTGATGAAGAAATTGTTTAAGTTTTCGTCTCTAAAAATTGTTGGAACAAATATTTTGCCAGGAATTTGTTACCTGCTAAACGGTTTTCAAAATCCTGCTAGAAAATCAGCTAGCTGCAAGATTGAAAAATTTCCAACTAATAGTGAGAAAAACCTGCTAGATCTAGCAGAAAAACAGCTGCAATGGCAACACTGCTTGACTAGCTTCATATGTTTATAATGTAACGCAAGAATAGTAACCATCGGAAGAAAAGTGCGTTTCCAATATACATTACCCTTTATGACGAAACAAAGGCCGCAGTGCAGTTGCGGCTACCTAGAGTTGTATTCTTATATCTCTTTTGAATCACGACAATTTTTGAAACGAATATTTTATTTAAAACAAATAAATGTCTTCACGGAAGGGCCCTCTTGGAGCGGAGGGCCCAGGGCAATTGCCCCTGTCGCCTCCCCCTTAATCCGGCCCTGATTACACAACAGTTCGAAGGCCGGACATCTTAAGTAATGTGATTGTTTCAGGATATGCTACAATCGACCAAATCAACAAGTTTTTCGTAATTACAATACATTACTTTTTCATTCTTGACAAATTGTCTTTACGGACGGATAAAATGGCTTTTCGGGAGGATTTGGCCCGAGGGCCATAGTTTGGAGCCCCTGCTCTAGACCAAAACTCACAAGCTAACCACGTGACGTTAATGTTTGTTTGATACCAACAACGTGCAAATACAAGTTTACATCTTCTTGGATGTGTTGCAGCCGGTGAAAATGTACGTTTTGTCACATGCAGCCACAGGCGTAGGAGTGAGGAGGTCGTGCAGAGAGGGAAGTAGCCGCTCAAGCTATTTTGTTTTCGGCCAAAAGCCATTTTAAACACAAAAAAATTTGAATCGAAACTGTACTCTTTAAAAAAACTATATGTCAATTTAATTGTATTCTGGTGGTAATGTGATGATAATTGAAGCCGATATGCCTGTATATTACCTTGATAAGTTATATGTCACGTTTTGAAAATTGACTTTTTGTCATGAACGTACATTTTCGGATAAAACGCTGTAGCCCCACAAATTTTTTTACCCCTACACCTCTACATGCGGCTTCAATGTGAATCAGTTTTAACAGCCCTTGTAATGCATGCACTCACAACACTATCAGTTTATTTAGGCAAAGGTTAAGTCGCGCCGTCTGATTCGGGCCCATCATACTAGAAGAAAACCTACGTGCGCGAACAACGCAATCAATTACTCGTTCAACTTCGTGGAGTATCGCTAGCGTGACGTGGCGTAGGCCAATTGTCAACTTTGCACATGTGTAGCCCGTTGCACCAGTAGCTACGCCTGGCGGTTGTTTTTAACCCAAGTCGAAGCAATTACTCACAGACGCAACACAGCATCATGGCGCGTGCGCCACGAATACGATAGATGTTGTTGCATTGAAGGGCGTTGGCTGCGTTGCACCGTTTTTACGGTCGCTGTGCATGAGGTCGCGTGGAAAATTAGCCCGGGCGCTCGCCTGGTTTGACGCTCGTTTTAGCGTCAATAACAAGCCCTGCTTGAGTTCAGCATTTGTGTCGGACTAAGACACCACCACCTACTTACTGCAAACCTTAGCGCAGCTGGATGTTATGTCAGGAAGCGTCTAAATAGGAGGAAGTGATCCAGTCCGCTGTAACGAACGTGCGCGCGCGCGCAGCGACTGTGAAGGGAATTTTGCAGTTGCACGCATCACCGGCTTATGAGGACCCATCATCTGTTTGGGTCTGTGGAAATGCAGTTTGCAGCCTTGCCACAGACAGATGCTGCAACTACCTTTACATACTACAGTAGTCTTCGCATTAACGGTAAAAGTGCCAAACCTTGCATTGAGTTGCGACGGAAGCAGCAGAGCTTGCGCGTTGAAGTAACAACACCGCGTGCTATCGTTTTACGGCAGTTGTGCTTTGCAGGTAAAACAGTCACAAAGGCGGCAGAACTTTCACTTGCCTGAAACTTCGTCGCACAGTTAGCAGTCAGATAACGATTCAGCTGGCAAGCAGACGTTGTTGCTGATAGAACAAGGGTGCTGGGTGTTAAAAGTTCACACCTCAAGTAATTTTTTCTACTTTGATTAGCTGCAAAAATGCTTTGTAAAACGTTCAAGCCGTTTCGGATGCCCTGATTTCAACAAGTAGTTCGCACCATAAATAAATTTTCGTCGACTGTAGGCGCGAATTTGGTCAAATTGTCATAAGTTTGTTTTTACGGCGATCAACAATGCGAGTTGAAAGCTGTGACAACGTAGCGGCTCGGTTGCTTCTTAGCACTTACTATCGCAATGAACAGCTGGTAAAACCTGTAGGATGCGCAGTGCCAAGCTTTTGCAGGGTGTGAAGATCATTTCGACCCTTCACGAACGAAAAGCACCAGGTGCTATAGTCACGTTCGTGCTTCTAAGTGCAGGTTGTCGCACGTCACTCGAGCCAGTGACAATCTTGAATGCATGCACAAAAGCGGAAACTGAAAAATGTCTTTTGTGTACAGGGTATAAATAGCCACAATATCCAGTCTTCCATCGACTGAATAAGCCGTCACTACTGGTGAGGTGCGCCCGTGCTCTTACTTGTTACCGTTTGCATGAACGTTGCTGTGTGTCTAACCAGCAGCATGCCCAAGAAGAAACCAGCGCCTGAAATAAAGATATTAGTTGTCGGTGCTAAGTCAGTGGGAAAATATTCTCTTGGGCACCAGTTTGCAAAAGGATGGATATCCCCAAGAACCAACGGTAAGTCTGTGTGCGTTAAGTATTCTTTGTTGAAAACAGTCATTTAGAGAAAGACTGAATCGTATACTACGTTCAGTTGCGGAATGCGGGATGGTTTCTGCATTTGCAATTCTGGAATAGCATTGAAACAAAAAATAATCTTACAGCATGTTTGTCGCCTTTACGCTCATAAGACTTGTTCTGGTAATTTGAAGATTTGTTTGCAGTTTCAAATTAGCAAAGTTGACATCCAACATATTCTTGAAATTTTAAAGAATTCGAAGTATTTTCAGTTTTGGCCACTCACAGCAATACCATGTTTGATTGTTTGTGGGTTTCAACAAGCTTCTAATCAGGGAAGATTCAATGTTGGATCTCAGAACAGGAAAGAAATCAACTTTTAAAAGTTTTGAGATCTTCTCCACTCATAAACGAAGAGAACCAACGTAGCCGACAAAATGTATGCTCAGAGGGAGATCTAAGTTGGCGGTCTGGTGCAACGAAAAAATTCGGAAGTTTTTGACAGGTCTTCACCTTGGGCCGACATATCCGGCCGGTTGCGAATTTTGCGAAATGGCTGTTACCTCCAGCCAAATGCCAAGGTCGCCGGAGCAGCCGTAGTGCGGAGGGGGGCAGTAAAAGAGTTAGGGGCAATATAAACTTATAAAAAACAAACAAGACGTAGCCAATATGCTTGTTTCTTTTCAAAATAGTATTGGTTGGACAAAACTCGAGAGTTTTTTAAACTGGAAGACTTTCACAAAAATTCTGTAAAACCAGCAAACAAAACGGACATGTTTGTTGTTAGAAGAACAAGCAAAACAAACAGCAGGTTTTTTACTTCTTACTGCTCTCGGCATGATGATGATGATAGTAAGTAGGCCTAACCATAACCCACTTGTAATGAACGAGCAAGCTACGGTGTGTGGATCATATATTTTCGCTTGCGTTCAACACAAAAGCAACTTTTAATGAGGGTGATTGACGTGTTTACTTGTTCTGCAACAATTTCGACCGCATAAATCAGGGGTGGGGAACCTATTTGCTATCACGGGCCGCATAAATTGTGTATTGTCGCTGGCAGGCCGCAAAATCAATTAATTTTGTCCTAAAATTCTGCGTTTATCTAACTACGAGGAAGAATGACTTCTTTTGACTTACTATCTAAGTACCTGTTTGTCATCGAGCTTCGTTTTGACGCGATGTTGTACTCCACTTGGATAACGAAAATTCTGATGGGGCCATATCAAATGTTCACGCGGGCCGCAGGTTCCCCACCCCTGTCATAAATAGTAATGGAAATTGTATTATCATTATTTTATTTGTCTCCAGACACAAAGTCCAAAGTACAAACACACACTTTCTGCACAACTCAGGTCGATAAAAACAGACAAAACAGAATGTTGTACAACGGCATTGGAGCTGAATCACAGGGGTTACAGACACTTTCTTTGCAGAACGTTTTCCAAAATAATAATAATAATAATCACCTTTAGGAAACGATTCTGAATTTTCTAGGTGCGCGAAAAGCTGCAATGAATTTTTTTCAAATCGACCTTGATAGACCATGAAATTACCTATGATGCTGCATGTGGAAAAGGCACCCCTGCCACCGTTGCCCCCTTTTGAGAAGTCAGAGAAAGCAATGCCTCCGCTCCCCGGCGTCCCCGCCTGTAGTGCTTTGCGTCGCTACTACTTAAGTAAGAAAGACTGAAAAGGAAGGTTTATACTTTGATTACACGATTCACACTTTTCATCACACTTCTGCAGTTTGCGTGAAGTTTCGTTTTCAACTGTTTGTTTTCGTTTGGTGACTGAAAGGACCTCAGGACGCAATAAGCACCGCCAAATTGCTGCAGCTGTTTTTCTAACCGTTCAATCGCCTGTTTTGGCGTTAACCTTCACGGAAGTACGCTAACAGCTCAGTGGCCTCGTTATTCGTTTACTTGTCATCATTTCTGCATTTCTCGATCAACTTTAATGCGTGGCTATTGCTACGTCGCAACGCGTCGTAGTTGCAAGCTTTTTTCGATCGTGGACTGTTACTTGCGAGAGTGCCGCTTCCTGTAGAACAGGCCTGCGCAACATACGGCCCGCGGGCCTCGAGAGTTTTCGCAATTGCAGAAAATGTTGCAACATCAAGACTTCGGATTTATAATTAATTGTCGTTTCAGAATTTCTTTCAAACTAAAACAAAATGAAATAGATTTTGCGGCCTGCGGCAAATTTATGTTGGTCAGTTTGGCTCTTCGAACTTTCTGAGTTGTGCAGGCCCATGCTGTGGAGTGTATGGGGTCCGCGAAACCAGTTGCTAATTGTTACAGTAGACACAAGATGCGCATTGTCTGAAAAGCTACGCATCAAGTTCGATGCAGCAACCGCAAAAAAGTACAAATATGTTATGAACATGAATCTTTCTGAGATAGAAAGGCCTTTTGAAATGCTTATGTGTTTGATTTGCTGTGAGGTCCTCTCCTCAAACACTTTTTCAACGGAAATTTTCAAGCACCGTTAAAGTACAAACAAGTTTCAATACAAAAATCGAGCCCACATCAGCTTTCATCTTTGCTTCCAAGTGTATTTTGTTGCATTTAACGTGGTTTTCATCTGAATTACACGCATTACCCAAAATGTTTGAACATAAACAAAGGTGAAAAAGCCTATTGTTCTTAGTTCAACAGTAGAAACTTCGGTGAAAACTTGTTTAGGGCTGGCAACAATTTTACGATTAATCGCTTTTCACTTGCTGGATATTGGCAATTGGAAAAATAAGCAAAGCAATTGAATACAGCTAATAAGGTCAGAAGGTCATCAGTGCACTGCAGGGTCATCCCCAGTGTATGGCCGTTTCACGTATATTGTTTTGATACAAAGCAAAGCAGTTTGACGTAATTTGCGTAGAAAATATTTGGTAATGTTGTGAAATTTGGTAAAGGTCGAAATTAGTGATGACCTTTTTTCGGTCATTCGTGGAAAGTTGAATGAAATTTAATAAAGTTGTTTGCCGATCTAACAATTTACTATCGCTGCAAAGATTTCTGTTGTATTTATTAATGTTCCCTGTTTGCTCTCCGGCCCACACAGCAATGGAACCTGTCGGCAAGCTTGCAACAAACTTACTGTTTGAGATATGAGCATTCAGGGGTCGGAAACCCCCCGTCTTTGGGACGGATACGGCCTAGCTAGTGTTCCAGTATGGCCTAACGCACTGGTAATTAATTATTATTGCATCCGGCCTGATGGTACTTGCTATGGCGCCAGAGTGTGACCAACGCCTCCTTTGGCATTCTATTGTTCTTTCTGCGTAAGTTCTATTGCAGTTATGGTTCTGTATTTATACAATCCCGAGATTCGGTTTGTTTCCCAACCTTGCAATGTTACTTTACGTCACAGTGGCTCCATTCGTGCATATCAGAACAAGTCAGAAAGGTGTCTGCGGATCATTGTTGCCATTTCTGATGTTTTAACGTGATATCTGATGTTTTCCATGAAATTTTTGATGTCTGATATTTTGGCGATAAATCTGATGTCGACTGGGCTGGCTGCTGGTGTTTTTCCACATTTCCTCTCCTTTTTAGGATGAAAATAAGTTGGATTTATGATTTTTAAGTTTCTTTCATCAATTTGTCACCCTCATGTTTGTTTGGTTATCGTTCCAATCTGAAGAAGCTCTCTTCACTGCGTTGAGAATAACACATACGTTACGCATACCCGACTTCTAAATTTAATCACGATATTTCGCTCTGTTTCGGGATCAAGGTGGGTTATCGCGCTTAGTGAGGTATTGGCAATAGAAGCATTTAGCTTATATTTAACTGCATAACGTAAAAATCGTATGTTGTTTGATGTTGAAAAGGCAACAATCTGACGTTGACGAGACTGACCCCAGTGGCAACACTGCCGCAGATTTTTTGCGCAGACACCGGGCGGTCGCAGGTATAGGTTAAGGCTTGTGTTGCACAGTCATCGGTGGCGTGGCCAGCCCAAAAATTTTTGGGGAGGGGCAAAATGTTTGATTTTAGTCGAATAACACTATTTTCTTTGGAAAAACGCCCCGCAAAGCACAAAATAACTGTATTTTCTAAAAATTTTTGGGGGATGGCCCCTTTGGTCCCCCTGGCCACGCCTATGCCAGTGATTAATGGTGCTGGTGTTCTGTGCCGCGCAGTGGAAGGTGGCAGAACACCAAGTCCAACGTGAGCTTGTCTGCTTCATTGTTGCTGCTTTGCAAGAACACTGTAGAATTAGACAACAACACGTCGTGGGCTTTTAGTTTGGGAGTTGAGAGAGGTGGTTTCTAGTGTGGGCGCATTTTTCTCAGGTTGTGTCTTGTCAGTAACTCCACTACGTGCTGTTGACCATTTAAACCGTGCTTTTGCGAAGCGGCATCAGAAAAATATTTCGGCATCACAACTATCACTGACACTATATGCAGTAGTATCATGAGATAGAGTGAGATTTGTCCCCTCAACCCTGCGATGGCAGGTGAGTGTATTCTCAATGACATTCAGTTGCTGAACTCTTCACCACTAGAACCCAGTGCGGGTCCAGCCAGTAAGGTTAGGGGGGGCATTTCAGTAATCAAGTCTCATAACGGCTTCGCTGCTTTAAGAGGGATAAAGAGTACTTCACATTTCACAACACTGATGTGACAAAACCAGAACCGTCGCCAGCAGGAAGTCTTCAATAGTGGGGGATTTACGTTTGTGCAGGGGAGCTTGACATTCTGAAAATGATAAAACCACTGATTTAGAGTGTTTCATATTTGAATTTGGGGGGATTGTAGCTTTGTTGGTGGTCTAAGCCAGTGATTTTCAACCGGTGTTCCGCGGAAAACTAGTGTTCCGTGAAAGATCGTCAGGTGTTCCGCAGGAAATTTGATAAGTTTGACTAGTGTTCCATCGAACACCGGTCGAAAATCACTAGTTTAAC
>Ga0210059_1002434_pt1 | contig 29117 bp, 19 predicted proteins | sample Ectturendosymbi2_FD_188042 | JGI IMG/M metagenome (GOLD analysis project Ga0210059, IMG submission 188042) | Ecteinascidia turbinata endosymbiont from Florida, USA - Sample 2 (SPAdes) (version 2) | ecosystem: Host-associated > Tunicates > Ascidians > Unclassified | place: Key West, Florida...
GTGCACCAGGAAATCTGTGAAACGAACTATCAAAGTGGTGAGAGCCAAACGCCTTGCTTCGGCTTGGCAACTTAAAATGTCAGGCAGTTTTAGTCGGGCGCTAGATCAGTACTCATACAACGACTAGGCTGCCTCGTTGGTAGCGTTTGGGGAAACCGCTGAATGCAACGACAGGATTCCTCGCAAGCAACTGCTACGCTGGACAACACCCCAAACCTCAACATAGGTTCCTACATCAAGGAAACCCCTACATATGTAAGGGCACCTGTGTCCCCGTTGCCCCCCGTTTCAAAGGGCGGTAGGTCAGTGCCCCCGTAATGCACTCCCGTTCCGACGTCCCTGGAAAAACCAGTGATTTGGCCGAATAATAATGATATTTTATTGCGGACTCGTGGTCCATATCACAGACACAAATCACTTGTTTGCATGCACGAGTCAAATAATTCATTCATCTTTTTTGTTTTTATTTTCGTGTTCGGCCCAGACGAACTGCTGTTTCAAATGGGCCTTGGAGACTTCGTAAAATGATTCGAGTCAGGAGTCACAACATTGTCGCAAGTAGAATAATTGTTTCAGAGCGGTGTTCGAGTCGCTAATAATCGCAACTTGAGTCATTGACTCGAGTCAAGCAATAACTGGAAATAACAAGTAAATTTCTACAGTTCTTTTCAAACTTGCTTGTATCGTTACAAACCGAAATTAATCCTCCAAATAACAGAAGATGCTGTACTGTCAAAAGCAGTTTATTCATTTAGAAACTGGGTCAGGCAAGGTCATCAATACATCAGCATTGGCTTCGATGGCTGTGTGCTGGATGGCCAGCAGAAAGCTGAACAGTTAATAATGTTTGTAACGCAATATACGCAGTCTTATACGCTAATAAACCTTGCAACCTTTTCCTGCTGCTCAATGAAAAAATTGCCAGGTTTATTATTGGACATCGCGGCGGTCGTTAACAGTAAAGCACGATTCTATGCGTCATTGGCGTAAAGGAAAGGCGCTTCAGAACTAAACGCACCGTCATTTCCGACCGTACCACCTTTCGATTGATGAGTGGCGACTGTTGATTGGTCGATTTCAACGCTGGTAACTTCCACTTGATCATCTGGAAGAAAACGATCTGTGCGATAATTGCCTGAAACGCGTAAATCCTCGTACCTCAGCAGCAGGGCGATACTTCCTCACTTCCAGCAATGTCTACAGCGCGTTATTTTGAACAATTTAAGCTTTGCCAGGTAATTTTCGCTTATAATTCTGAGATGTACAGAGCATTTGAAGATCTATTGCGCGACTCGATTGGTCATAAATGTAGTCGAATCCACAAATTTCCTTTCAACCATTTAATCTGCACACTTGATACTAGCTGTTAAGTTTGTTCAAACAATGCAAAGAGCTGTGATGCACCGTTTTCATCAACAATCTGTTCTTCAACATAAATGTGATTTCTTTCGAGAAAGAATTGTACAGGCGGAGCTGTTACTGGTGTTTCACGCGCAACAACTGCCATTTATGTCAGAAGTTTACGTAGCTTCGATTGTGTTCGACCTTACATGCGCCGACATAGCAAGTAGCCATCAGCTAAACTCCGTCCTTGGAGGTCGTTAAAATCTTAGTGTCTTTTCTGAAGTTTACCTTTAGTGTCAGGCTGGTGATGCAAATTGCAAATCATAATAAAACTACCTTCAGTCAGGGCCGCAACCTGCTGATATTTTCGGAAGGGGAATAATTGTAAATGTTGTTGTGCTTGGCCAGAACTGTCGCCAGAAATACTTCAATACGTTTGTGCAGGGGGGCTTGACATTGAAAACTTAATTAAAACTCCAATGATTTATAGTGTATTATGTTTCAATTTGGGGGTGCTTGGTGCTTTTTTTGGGGGGGGCTAAGTACACCAAAGTCCTTTCGTGGCGACGGGACTGTACTTAACAATTAAACATGCTTTCGACCGTTCCGTTCGCCTCCCCTAGTATCCACCCCTCGACATAGCCCCACATTATTACTATACAATGTGCTGCATACCATCAACCACTGCAGTGGCAGCTGGAGGTTGCTGATCAGATGCAAGGTTGGAAGGCTCTTCATTTGCGGCTGTAACGTTTGAATCATCTGAAGTACAAAGGTTGACACTTGCAGTGTTTTGTCAGATGCAAAATAACGCAGTCGACTTTGCAGTAAACGTTCTTCACAGGAAATTATCACCAGGTTTAACTTTGACTCAATGTCGCTGAGTTGAGCTTTGATCCAATATAAAGTTTGGATTCAGTAAAACGTATGTAGGTCTTGTTGGAACCCACTGGAAATGACCATTTTTCAGAAAAAAATTATGATAATTTTTACCGCCAAGATGCGATGTTGCGTAGCTTGATGTCGTCAATAACAACCCACAAATCTTGATTATTCGCATCACCCAACACCAACAAATGCTCTAAACAAGCAACTTACACTTGGTGATTTTTACTCATCATTTCCAGCGAAAGGTTTCTTAAGAAGGATCTTTTTGAAAAGTTTGAACTGGGCAAAAGTCAACGGCGCAAACGTATTTCTTCAAAAATCACAGATTTAATATGATATCAATTATAGGAAATTATTAATATCTGCGCTAGCACTTGGTCGCCGCCATCACCACCCGGCAACACCACCGGTGCGACGACGGTGGAACCGGAGGCCGGTCGCTCACTGGTGGTCGGCTTTTCGCGTTTTCGCTGAAACGAGAAGTAGAAGGCGGACACCGGATACTGAGTGAGAAGGTCCATCTTGACCAACTGCGGGCACTCGTTCGGCTCGAGAGGATAGGGTACCCCCTTCAGGACCACATGAAGGCAGTGTTCCTGCAACAATGAAATGACTGTATAACTCTTCGGGACGAACTTGAAGGCACAAAGCAGTGACTTGAAAGCACTCAACTTTCATTTAACGGTTTTCGACCTTGCGATACACTCGCGTCTGTGACGTAGGGGCTTAAGAGGACGCTGAGTGCAGGACGCGTGGAGTGCGGGTAACCTTTCTTTCAGCAAACTTCCCGATGGAAATAGAGACACGTTGTTGATAGGGTCTCAGTGTTTTAGATGGGAAAGGAGACGCGTTATTGAAAAGATTTCGTGACGCCCCTCCCCTGCGAGACGCCCTGACCTCTCCTGTGAGACGCCCTGACCTCCCCTGTGAGACGCCCTGACTACACCCATTGAGAGGAAATTTTTATCAAAGCATCGCGACCACGGCGCTTTAACTTGAGCCGCAGTGCAGCTCGGCAGAGCACATCCGGGCATTGATCAGACGCAGAAACCCCGCAGTGCTTCTTCAGCGCGTTGGCGTCCAGTGCATGCAAAGAGCGCAGGAAATGCGTCCCACAGTTTCTGAACAGCATGCCCGATATGGTTGAACACGCACAGAGGCGCAGTGCGGAGAAAACGCCGCACTGAGATAAAAGCGAGTTTTTACCTCCTTGGTGAGATTAAAACAATTCTGCTTCTTAGCGTAAATTTTTTTCGGAAAAGAGAATTAATTCCAATGTTTTTTACAAACGTTTATTGGCAGGTGAATGCCATGGCAGGGTACAATACAAGCTTATTTTTAATAAAATTACAGTCTTCAGTGAATACGTAGCAAAGAAGACACGTTTTCGTAGGAACTTGACAAATGTTTAGCGAAATCCGACACTTCGTGGATGTTTGAAGCCAAAGTTTGCTGCAAAATTCTTTCCGACAGAACGATTCAATTAGTATGACCTGGTCATATCATATATTTACCAGCTTTCTTTTTAGAGAATGCATGATATACGACAGAACACAACTGACTGACATGATCAAAGTATTCCTCCATCACCATCTGCACTTTCACCGGTTCATGGCGATAGCAGAAAAATAAATTTACACCAAGTACATTGTAGAAGAACTCAGTAAGATTTTAATATTTAATATCGTTATGATTTATCTTAAATGACCACATTGACTACAATTTATTTCTATAATCTCAGTACTTGCGTTTGCATTTTTCAACCTTATACTTTTGTTGAATTCTATCAATCGCGCATTCCATCAGCCACTGGAAAACCCATCTTCACGTATAAATTCCTGCCCATCCTCCCCAACATGCAACTGACCTTGGCCATGTGGACATGGAACTTTCTCGAAATCATCTGACACAAGTTGTGCGCAGTCATAGATGGCGGCACATGCAATGTCTTGTGGAAAACGATCTCATTTCCAGAATCAGAACGGGATCGAATATCGGTCGTCTGCGCATTACCCTTCTTCCTGACCGACGATATTCCGACTTTTAGGAATCCCTGTGAAATTTAGCGATTGTGCCGTAGTTGCTACGCAACGTTTATGAACAGTGGAGCAGATAATTTTAACTTCAGATATACAGAGATACTGCCTTAAATAGGCTGATAAAAATACGCAGTGCTTAATTACCAAATAAGGACGAAGATTCAGAGTAATAACACAGAACATGCAACGATTAGCTCTGAGGTTACCCGTAAACAAAATGACACTATTTTGGTGAAAAAACGCCAACTTCCTTATCACGATTTGTGACGAAAGTCACAGCGTAGTTTGTGAGCAACGCGCGTGAACTCCAATAAAAAGCGCGAAAAAGTCTGGTCAAGCCGAGAAAATACAGCGTGGAGCGCTGACGACAGGCGAGCTTAATAAATGATAACTGGTTTCACGAACCCCGCGTCAACCGTGAACGAGAACTTTGCATGTGTTCAACGTGAAGTGCAGAAGTGTGATCAAACTACACGCTCGCACAGTTTTGTAAAGTGCAAATTCTATTTTTAACAATGAATAAAAATTATTTTCAGGAAGCCTCGATAGAGTGTTTTACCTGGTAGATGATAAATGCTTTGCGGGCGCCCGCCAAGACATTACGTTATCGCGAACAAACAACAGTCTAGTCTTCACCTGCAAGTCCGATATATTAGGGAGGGCCGCTTCCCGTCGCTTTATACTGAGGATGACTTGCACGGCGCTGATCAGGGTGGTCAAGTAATAACCACCCTCGCCAAGTAACAAGGCTGGATCTAGAAGTCCTGCAATACACGTACGTGTCGAGGAAGGACAGTGAACCTCACGTGAGGCTGAGAGAATCTGACTGAAGGCAGTGGCGTACTTGACGGGGAGGCAAGGGGGTGAGCCGCTCCCCTGGAAAGCTAAATGTAAAAACAGGCCCCCCTTTAGTTGACATTTTGATATGACTATTCTTTAGATTGTTGTTTTTCGGAACGTTTTCGTTTTTTAGCTAGTGTAGACATCCACGACATCCAGCGATTTACTATCATTTCTTAACTTTTTTCTGAGTGTTGGCTAGTGCACCCCCTTCAGCTAAGCTTTGTCCCCTCTGGCTCAAACCTGTACTTACGCCACTGACTGAAAGCAAGTATTTGTGGAACAAAATGTGCAAAAGCAATACAGGCCACAAACATAGCAGACTCGGTATAGGGTTTTCTTGGAGCGAAAAACACATTCGTACCGATACGCTTTCAATCTCACTGTCAAAGTAGAACGTACAGTAGAATGAACAAAAACGTGCAAAGCTGGCGCTGATTTATTTCAGGGCCACAACTGTAAGATCGAAACTTGGACACAACAAACAAACTGGCCAATCGTTTTCGGGGCCAACTTGAAGTCACCAACGACGGTACAGACGAACAGCGGTCAGAAACCAACAACTACTCCGTTGTTTGAAGCAAAAGAGCATTTGCTGCTGGCAAGTGTCAAGCAGAGGTTAACTCGCAATTTAGAAATCACAGTCAACAAACGTTTTGTGTTTTCCAAGAATCAGACAATATTGACGTTGTAAACTTGTCATAAACAACCAAATGTTTGCGAATTTACAAAAGTTTGTGAGTACGTTCACAAAACCTTACGCAAAAAAATCAAAACTTCGCAAAGTTCTTTCATGTAATATATATATGCATTGTTTAGTCACAATCGGATGACATGACGATCGACAGCGCAAAGTTTCTTATAAGTCTCAAGTTTTTTCTGGTTGCGTCACCGTTTTGATCAAACTCGACTGCATTTAAGTGGACCATACCGCGAAAAAATCTATCAGACAGTGCAGCTAAAGGCTTTCTGTTTTCTCGGCCAATCAATACCCCGAGCTTCTAAATCTGTGAAAAGGAAGTCTGCAGCTCCAGTCGGTTCAACCAATCGTTGCGAAGTCACCAGGCGGATAACAAGCCTTATTCACATGATCAAAACACACGCTTAAACTGCTAACACCTCAACGAACCATCAATGTATTGCGTTTCGATGTCCGCGCCCACGAAATTGCATTTGACAATCGAATGGACTAGAAGCGGAAGGAAGTCGTCCGCTCCAATCCTTCGCGCGCTCTTGTCTTCGTTGTTGAGATCATGAGCTGAAACACGTCATCACCAACGTGTAGAAAATGGAGGCGGGAAAGAAGCAAATCAAGCATAGTAACACACGAGGGAGATCAATGCACACGCTAAGGGCTATACTATGCTGTAATTTTATAAAAATGATGAATATTTGTCAGATTACCAGATGTGGCATGCATTGGTTTCCCTGGTAAAGAGCGGGATTGCTTGCTTGACTGTGACGTGATTGTGACGGCATGCGGAATTAATGGCTAGCATGCTAAAAAAAGTGCAGTGTCTATTCAGCATCGCCGGTGCGGTGCAGGTTTGTGAAGATTGTAGGATAAAAGTGCAATTTTCAGCAAAAATCTCATTGACAGAACGTTCATTCAAATACAAACATTTTGAAACGATCAAGTTTCACTTAAAAATAAGTTAGAGCGCAAAAAAGTGGTTCCTGCTCGTAAGAGTAAGCATTTCACATATAACTTTTTGCCGATTTTTCCCTAGAACTGTAATCAGCAGAAAATAAGAACGCATAATTGCGCAACAAGAACGCATAATTGCGCAACAAGAACGCGTAATTGCGCAACAAGAACGCATAATTGCGCAACAACTGATAAATAAACTTGTCTTTTACCGGAACAAACAACTAGACATTTACGACGAAATTAATGGAGTTATTTTTACCTCGTAAACCAAAGCATTTTTCTAATTCTATTCTTTTCCTTGTGGGTTAAATCAGTGTTTATCAACGTGGGCCCTCAGGCCCACAAGTGGGCTTGTGGATTTTTTAAATGGGCCTGGAGTTTTCATTGGGCCTACAGTGGGCCCCAAGGAAAATGTATGGCTGAAATTCTATGCTTTATCTGCTAATGCAAAGTTATGAAATCATGACCTTGATGTTCAAGAGAATACAAACCAATTATACAGTATAATTGGTTTTCGTTGCGATTGTGCGTTTTCTAAACATAAATTTTCATAATGTGTGTTTTCTAAACATCAATTTTCATAATTTTTATGTTACTCGAAATTTTTGTTAACGGTTGTGCGGGCCTAAGATTTCTTTTATCCCTGAAAATGGGCCACAAGAGAAGGTTGAGAACCATGGGTTAATTCGTGATTCGTTAATACGCAAACAATGGCCCCTGTAAAGCGATTCGTTTGAAACTTCTAGAAAATGTCGGCGTTTTGACTGAAAATTTTTTCATTTTTCCATGAAAGTGTTCACATGTTTTCTTTGCTTTCCACGTCATCTTATTCTGCCAAACGATATTAATCATCATAACTGAAACAGAGCAAAGGTCGTATAAGTTCAGGACAAGCGCAAACAAATCGTCCATTGTTCAAACGCAGAAGCACTCACTGCTCTCGTAAATTTTTGTGACCGCCATTAACAGCTCCTTCAGTTTATAATACGGCGAGTACGTATTCTGGAGCCGAGCGAAGTAACCTTTAATGACTTCAAGACTTTCAGCATTCGGAGGGATCAGAGTGGGTCGGATGCCAAGGTCTTGGTTTGATTTGTTCTTCGCCAGCTTAAAAATAAAAATGCTTAACAAGTAAAGTCTAATAAAGCAAAACACCTGTTTAATGAAAAACCACCTTAATATCATGTTTAATGCAAAATTACTCACCTTCAAACTTTGCTCATATGAAGTCAGTCCCGAACGTTTGTATCTCACGCCCCCCATAAAATATAAACCAGTCCGTGCAACATCTCTTTTATGTAAATGTTTTACTTAGGAGCTTAAATTATTCCATTAAAAACCAAAATAATTCTATTGCCTAACCGCAGAATATCACAATTTAGTGAAATGGCCGCAAGACGACTTGTTTTGCAACAATGCAGTTTGATTCGACAGATCGTCACTCAGGGACCAGAATGTTTATCAACCCCTAAAATAATATCTTGCTTCCTGAGTAGGGGTTGGGGCACCTGGACGGGAGATCGAAATAAGAAAGCAAATACACAATACAAATGGTCAAACAAATGTGTTGTTATGCGATTGCGTTCGATACATGTGAGAAGAAATGTGCTGAAACAAACGACACTGAAATGTGCTAAAAATTGTGCGGAAACAGTGGCAATCTAGCTTATCAAGTGAGCGTCTACATACCGCAGTCTGCATCCTATCACTACTGATACGGTGGAGAACCTGATCGCAATAAAGCGAAGGGATGGCGGACAAGACGCGCATCCTGTTGACGGGAATCTTCGGCGCACGGATTCGTGTGAAAATAATAGCGTGAAAAATAAGGCCCGGGCTGGGCTTGTCAGGTTTGCGAGTATGAAACGAATGAAGTTTCGAACAAAAATTGACAGTTAGTCAACAAACACCGGTACTTAGCAATTGAACTGAGTATTTCAAGTACGACAATACAACGCAAATGCAATCTATTCAAAAAAGCCTCAACCGCAGCTTTTATTACAACACACATGAGCTATTGTATATGTTCTCAACAAACATTAGAGCAAAAACAGCGCTGGCCCGGTTGCAGTGTTAACTTACAACAATTGCTTCTTCCATCATATTCATTTGCCCAGAGTGGACATAGTCAACGACCAGGCAACGGTAAATGCATTTGTGCAGGGGGTACAGGACCAACTTGTCCAAAGCATCGTCAACGGCGCCCTCTGCGGGTATAGTACACCCGATGATGTAATGCTTCCTATTGTCATTCGTGCAATGTAACACATCATAAATTACAACATGACGTAAAACGTTACAAGCTATTACCGGCTGTTCTTGGTCATCCGGTTCCATCAGAACAGGCTTGGCGAGAAATCACCAAATGCTGCCAGATTTCGCGTTACCATGCCGGTACTTTTGCTGATAAGATGTGTGGAGTTTTTCAGCAAAAATACATTCCTAACTTCTCAAAATACAAAACTCGCGAGGCGCGAAGTACAAGTTTGTTGTGAGGAAGGTCGTTCAGCAACCCGGGGCTTTTGTTTGAAACATTTGAATCAACATAATTTTTAAATGGAGTGGTCTTCCTATTGAACAATTCTTTGTCCAATAAATCTTTTGCTTCACTTTAAAAACTGAAAAAATTGCACACAAATGGAAGAACTCGTCACTGAGTCTTTCAAGAACAGCGTTCTCCACATTCAAAGGTCAATAAAATGGAACAAAACTTCGTTTTTTCTTTCGTCACATCGTTTTTCATTAGTTACCACACAGGATAGAATGCAACGATTCGAAACTAACTACTGTAATTATGTCGTAGCAACTATTCCAACTATGACGTAACAACTATTGCAAGTATGACGAACCAACATCGGCGATCGAGTTGGAATTACAGATCTTCTGTATCTTGTTGACCATCCCCAGCTGCGGGTTTGCGATGATGTAACGTTTGATGTCAGTCAGAAAGCTTCTGACGTCATGAAGAAGAACCAACGGTCGCTTTTCTTTGTTTTCTCTAAAAAATACGTCACATCCTTGAGTCTGTCCTTGATTGACCTGATAAACAATCACAAACTATATGTGTTGACGTGACACGAGTTAAAACAACAAGTCCTGTATTCACAAGCAAAAGTAAAGTTATAGCTGATGTCACTAAACGGGGTCCATTCTGGTTTGTGACATCCATTAACCAAAAGTATATTTTTCTTTTTTTGTCATTTATAGGGTGACGTCAGTGGGCGACGAAGCATGAAATTTCCAGGCTTTTGAGGTGAAATGCCCAACAAGCTTTAGTGCAATTCAACTCCCATCTTCTCGATTGAGAGATGGCCAATCTTGCATCGCCGTCCAGTAGTTGTTATTTTTGTTTCGCCCCACCAAGCATAACCGTTTTCAGAAATTTCTCTTTTCAGCACAAGGAACCGTTTAAATGGCGATCCAAACGAACGCATTCACTTACAAAGTTGTTTGCACAAACTGGTTGACGGCGTAGCCCAATGCCGTGTTAGAAGTGCTTCCCAGTTTCTGCAAATAAGCGCGAACTTTTGAGCTGCGCGTCCTCCTCAAACGCGGTGCAGGGGGTAGGAGAGAGGACAACATTATGAATGCACTGTCCCGCTTCGAACTGCTTCCACCTTGAGCAACAGAAAATAATTTGGTTTAAATTTTTAAGGAATGCAACCAGGCCCCGTAGCCACGGGGAGGAATTCGTGGGAGTGTCCCCCAAATTTTGTTGCGCCAAGAAATTTTTTTATATTTGTTTGTATTTTGTTATATTTATTTAGAACATAAAATAAAAACAAAATCTTTCCCCCTAGAAATATGTTTTCCTCCCCAAATCTTAAATCTGGCCACAGGCCTGAACACCTGAACCCGAGGTTGGGCTCGTTAAAGATTTTTGTTGCATTTGGGTAATCTTTCTGAAATAAAAAACAAATTGATAGGTCGGGATGTAATATTTCTAAAAAGTAAATACGAGCACACGGCTGGGGTCAGGATCAAAGCATTTTAAAGAAATACAATAACTGGCACAAGGGAAATACGTGCAAACAAAGGAAATTGGATATCCTATTAAAACTAACTGAACAAACGTTGAAACGATGTTTCCTAAGTAGATATGAACGCATGTTTTTTGAACAAACACAATTCTCGTCATAAATACATCAACATAAGTTCAAACACAAACTACCCGAAGCTTTATGCGGCGATGTCGGCTTCGTTTCGGGTACGGGCGAGAGCAACTCATCCCCAGAAGCTTCTTCATCCTCCCTCACGCAACGCATTGCTTTGTTTGGACTACTTTCTGAATGAAGAGGGAAGGGATTCATTCAACTTTGATTAATTGGCGGTCGCTACTTACGGCTCAATGAAAAACACGTGGGATACCGAGTTTCTTTACGACTGATTGGAGCACAGTCGAAGTATCATGCGCTTAAATACAGATTGGCAACGACGCTTGTTTTCTTAATAGTTAGATATGATATGTACGTGTTGAACGACATGCAAAAATCTTCCCCAAAAGCAACATGCTTGTACAGTTAACATTTACAAAACGCTTTCAGCCTTTTTGCAACTTGTTAATAATCACATTGATCAAATTTTGCTTTCTTCATATGGACGCTCTTTTGGCTGAAGAAAGCGGCTCATGACGAGCCACCTTATTGTGAAAACGCTTGTTTATGCATGTTCAAAGCACTGAGCAAACGGAGACAAATACAAATTGCTGTTCGATTGTGCTTCCTAAACACTTCGCGTTTGACTTGTCTTGCGAAGAATATAAACTCAGCCAAAGCTCAGCAAAGATTGGCTTCTTATTTCTGACCGTTTTTTGATCGCAGAGCTCATGTCAGGGTCGCAACCAGCAGATATTTTTTGTGGAGAAATGATTGCAACTTGCTTCACCTAACAACTAAAAAGTTTTTGGCGCTTTCAAAATATTTTTGAAAATTTCAGGGTGTCAATTGCCCGGTTACCCGCTGGTTGTCGGGCCTGGCTCACGTACTGTGCATTGAGGATAAATGCCAAAAGCCAATGTCACGCAAGACCAAATCTAGTTATGAGACATTTAAAATTACTTTTGAACAATAGACGTCACTACAGCATTACTTCAACCGGAAGACTATAGCAACCTTTCCTGGTCATCTTTACCACCTCGAAGGCAGACCTCAAACAGTTTCGATGAAGCCAAGATCAATTTCAGTGTTTGTTTATGCAAATTCTGTTGACTATTCGTAAGTGGCAAAAACAGTTCTGCTATGAATACATATACAATGCCGTATTTAAGTAGGCTTTTCAAATTAATCTCTACAAGATGAAACTTTTTGAGAGATTTAAAAACCGTGTTGATTTCACAAAACTGTGCTCAGTACAAGACAACCTTGTGATTCAATCGATAGGTGTTTTTTGGGTTAACAACTGCTTTAAAATTTTCCCTTAAGAATTCTTATCTCAAATTAAGCTTCCCACAAGTGGGCCCGGACTTGTTAACAAGTGCGTCTGGAAATATACACCAATCAATATTAAAATAGCACAGCTCAACTTTAGAGACAGTTGTTGCTGAACAGGTTTTTGCTTTGTTTCATTGCTTGTCAATCAGACAACACGGCTATGATTTGGCATTGTGTCATTTGGCAACCAGCAAACCGTCGCAATCAATTCACAAACAAAACACGATGCTCCATTGAAGACAAACACTCGAGTTTCTTTGAGCAGTGATCTTCGTAAAAGTTGTTTCTTTCGCCGATTGCGTTGAGCAAAAATACAAAACAGAACACAAAACGTACTTGGTGATTTTTTCGGTGTCGACGGCGGACGGTCCTCTCCCATGCCGAAGCTTGTTGTTTGTTCGGAGGGTGTGCATGGTCTGTTCTTCGCGCCCTCCGTCTGCGAGCACAGGACGGAACTTAACAAGGCACGCACCGTTACATCACATCAGACAAAAGACAGGCTCCGAGAGTTTTCATTTATCAAGCCAAGCAAGTGGCGAACGCGGGATATGTTCATAAACATGACAAGCTGTTAGTGGCTCAGAGTGGAATATTTGGAGGATTCCAAAGGGTTAAAGAACGTTTTTTCAAACGGAAATGCACAGATGTGTGGCTTTGCGAAAACACTTAATCTGCAGTGAAGGCGTTACGGGAAGGTTTTAGGCAACAACCAGTTGCTAAGTTGGGAAAAAAGAAATATCTGAATACAACAATTTCAACCTGCATCACATCAGCTGTAACTTTTCTAAGTTCAATATCTATACTTGAACAGTATGAATGTTGGAAAATTAAAACAATTTGTAGTTTTAACAGTCGGACTAACATTACTCAAAAAATGCATACGATGCGCGTCTGGAATCCAGTTAACAAAATAATTCCATTCATTTTTTAAGCACTCTAAAAAAATGAAAAAAAAGAAAAGAAAAAAAAATGAATAAGCACTCTGCTTGTGACGCTGCGCCACACAATTCAAACATCTCACCATAATTCTGTTGCTCGATGACAAAGTGGCCTCAACCTCCTGGTTGACGTTTTGCTGTTGCTTTTGGCGTCGAGTAAATTCGCGAATCAAGGCTGGAGCTTTCCGGCTCCCGGACCATTTAAGCGTGTTGTTTCTTTTCAAAAGAGGAGGAGGCTCTTCTGCTGTTAACAGGTTGACTTCTTTTGCAGCGTCTTGGGCAACATCTCGCAATTCGCGCACGTCACCGCCGCTCTCGTCCCGAGAAATTTCGCTTAAAACGTCGGCCATGGTGGTCACAGGTTCATCGCTCACCGACATATCGTCCGACTGTCCCGACGAAAACGAACCAGAAGGTGTTGACTTGCTGTCTTCAGCCTTCTCATCAACTTCGGTTTCTTGCACGCTCGCGACAAATGGTGGCGGATCTTGAACCGTGCCGGTCGAGACCCGAACACTCGACCTTACGCGTCCGGCGTCATCAACAGTGAAACTTCTAGGTCTTGCTGAACTTTTTTCGACCAAGTTGTCGGCAGTTGCTTCCTTCGCAGGTACTGCCGCTTGCGCTGGATTCTGGTCGTCATGAGGAGTTCTTTCAGGCAGAGAAACACTGTTTGCTCGTTGTATTGCTTCGTCGTGAAGCGGAGGAAGTGAGAGGTCTGGCGATTCAATTAACTTCGTCTTGGAATGACGCCGTCCAATGCCTGAATAACCAAAACCACATTAAAACGATAATTTAGCAGTCCGTTGTACTTAAGAAGAAAAGCATTTGTGCATTACACCAAGTCACCACATCGCAGGTGCATTCATTGATGCAATTGCTATCAGACGCAGTCAGCAGCTTTTTAAACGACAGGGTTTAGATTTATCAAGCGTAAATATTTTGTGGTGAATCTGCTTCTTCACGCAAAACAATCAGATGTGAATTCAAAAGCGACCAGAACTATTTACTCGGAATCGACTTTTTGTGATTGTTTCAGTCGCAAGTTTGAAGCAATTTTGAGAATTACCATTTTCGCACAAGCTTGTTTTTCTAAGTCAGTGGTTTTTAACCTGGGACCCGCGACCCCAGACGGGTCGTGAAACATTTTTGAAGGAGTCGCGAGCAGAATTTTATGTACGCAGTTGTATTACACTTGCTTTATTCGAGTTTTGGATGGGGGTCGTTGGGTTATGCTTGATTGCTATCACTGGTCGCCGTACAAAATATGTTGAAAACCACTGTTCTAAGCTCTCCACTGACGGTCTGAACTTAGAAATGGTCGATTGTTTTAACACAGCCGATCCATTACAATGCATAAAGGCAAAGTCATGGATAACTGGTGGAAGTTCGATAAAGCGACAAACCCGTAGTCCCGGAAAGCTCAAAATCGACATAATGAAGTTACTGTAAGTGTTCCAACTGATAAACTTTCATGTTTCAGATGAGGTAAATAAACTTTTCTACGCACTTTTATAGGCGACATCAGGTGACAGTTGTGTTACGCATTAGGGTAGTTAACGGGGATGCTTTTATTGAAATAAAGTAGCGGGCGATAAAGCAAGAGTCAGTCAACCGTGCAGCACATTCAAACCTCAACCGTTGCTTTTGATGCATTTCTTGCACTGCCAATTTAACAACTGAGTTTGTGAAACTCACAGAAACCTCAATCACAATTACCTCCAACGTTGTTATAAGCAACGCATAAAACACTTGGCGCATTATCTACAGTAGCACAAGCAACGTGCCATTGCGTTGCAGATTTGAAAGCCCAACAAGCCCGCAAAGCTCATGGAAAAGCACAAGTGTTTTGCCCAACGCACTGGATTGTTTCTCAAGATGATGATTTCTGCCTAACAAGCAAATTTTGTCTAAAATTTACGTTGTTTCACAAAAATTAATATTTAATTTTATAGACATAAGACATATCCATGCACCATTTTTTCCCCAATTATTGGCATATATAACTCACAGCTATCATAGTTTGCTGGACAACAACCTGAACCATATTTGCGATTTTATATTAGCATTTGCTATATAAAGAACTTCATGTAATATTCTGCCTTAAACAACGTTATTTCAAAGAGGGAAACTGAGTCTTCTGCTCCCACATCTGCGCGTAGGTTAACATAAGATCTATTGCACAAAGCAACAACAGTCGACAAGAAACACGTTACGCACTGAGTGAAAAAACTTACCCGTCAGCTTGGAAAGGATACCATGACCGTGACTGTGGCTTTTGTGTTTGCTTTTTTCATGCCCAGTACCGTGCTTGCCGTCCTCAGTATCAGTTTGCTTTATTGGTATGAGTATCTGCCGATGCGTCTGCCTCATATACAGAAAAAATGCATCTTAAAAAGCCAAGCTGTCAAGAACCTTAAATAAAAACAAGTCGTAAGCGAGAAACACGTAAAAGGTTAAAAGTTAAACAAGAGGTTCAAAGCTAAAGAGACAACCGAGAAAACACAACTTAAAGCACTTCTACATCATTTCATATTAAAAGCCGAATGCACAGAATTATGGACAAGACAGGTTGAAACGTTTTTATGGTAACTGCGAATATTTCGATATTCAATTGAAGTTTACGTGTTTCTGCTTGTACAGCATAATCCAAGTTTAGGGTAACATTTTTGCAGCTGGCCATTCCAGCTTTTCTTTTACCAACATCTACAAATCAACTTTTTACCTTGTATGCTGTTACCAACGTTAGTTGGAGAGGAATTGGCTCTAATAAACATTTTTGGTCTACTTCGGCAAAAAAAAACTCCGTGGCGCCCGAAGTATTTAGATCAGCAGGGGTCACCAAAGTGGTGCCCGTGGGGACCAGGTCGCCCACAAGGACCACGTAGGTCGCCCGCGGGCCTGTTCTATAAATAACATTAGCATGATCAATGTCTTCACATTAACGAATATCAATACTAAAATAACTGAAGGTAATTCAGAAGTGTGTATCAAACTAGTAGCCCTTCGCATCCATCGGTACACAAGAAGTAGCTTTCAGTTTCAAAAAAGGTTGGTGACCCCTGGTTTAGATCTATATACAATCTCTATGAGCTGCACAGAACCCATGGTTCCGGCCGAAGCAGATCTTCACGACGCAAAGGAAAAAATACCATGTTCAAAAACGTTTTCTTCAGTCGGGTATATATCTTGCCCACTGCACCAAGCCACTTATGCTCGAATGTCGTATTGACTGACTAGTCCTTGCAAAAGGCGTAAAAATTGAGGGAAGCAATTTGCTTTCACAGCAGAAAAATATGTTTGTTCATGCTCTGTGAACATCGTCTTCCACATCTGTTCGAACATTTGAAATTAAGTTGCATCGAAATGTGACGAGTACGACCTGAACTCAACGAAAATCAAATACATAAAGCTGAGCGTAGTGCCCAATCCGAAATAAGAAGCACTTTGCAAATATTTGCGTTTACGCGCGGTGGCAGTGTGTTTCTTTTATGAAGTTTACTTGCAAAGAAGTTGGGTCTACAAGTTGCTTACAACCAGCATAACACTGTTCTGATTAAATCTTGTTTGTCTAACCAAGCCACCAGCGAGAAGTCTTGCAAGCTTTCTGAAAGCGACGGATACGTTTACTATAACGCTTACCAACGTCATATTTCCTGCCCGTGCTGCTTTGCAGCATAAGTTAAAATATCAAACCAGCGCCATGAACAGGGATACGCGAGCTAAGTTGCAAAGTACCAGAGAAATAAGATGAGTTTATTGCAGCCTTGGCATTTTTAAACCAAAACCAGCGAGCTTAAGATCAAGCAACTTGCAAAATCTCACAAAAAAATGCTCTTCAAGTTTACATCAGCCAACACCGTAAGATTTTTAAGTAGAAAACAGAAGACACCCTTAACTTCATCATTTCAAGGCAACGATCAAGTTTCCAAGCTTACCACTTCCTTCTGCACGTCCTTATAGAACATGGTGAATACAGGATTGAAGAAGTACAGTGGTTTGGCCATTCTTTTCCCGATCTCATCCATGCCGCCAGTAGTTTCGCTTTAAAAGTAAATGCCAATGTTTGCTGGTTAAGCCACAGCACGTTTCCTGTTGTCAAAGCAAACCAAGAACTCAGATCTTTGTAAGTTATACAGCTTCCACTCAAATGAATCGTAAAAGTCAGACATAATCAACACAAGCCCATCAGTCAGAACTGACTGATGGCAAAATTCAGGTTTGTATCACTGTTCTTTAAAAAATCTTTCTAAGTGCAGGGAGGAACTACTCTATAAGATAGCAGTAAATGTTTGAGGTGAATTTAAAGAATAGCTTTGCATTTTAATACAGAAAATTCAAGTCATTAGAAATGAAAACATTTTCCAATGTATCAACAGCTTATGGTAAAGCCATCAGCACTCTGCAGTGACAATTAATCATTGAGAAGCCTTAATTTTTTTATCTGATGATGACTAAAATTTTGAGAATGCTTTCACTTATTGTGGCTTTCATTTTCTGCATAACCACAATAAACATTGAGCGCTCCTGCGTACAGGGAAGTGGTTTACACAAAACGAGCAAGCAATTTTCGTCTGAATAACGTGTTGACCGGTGTCACGTTTAACCACCATACTGACAGCAAAGTAGCTAGCACACTTGCTCTCGCATTGAACTGAGCAAACTGCTGTAGATCTGTGCTGCTTAAAAACCAACTGCTCCTCTCATGAACTTTACCAATCTTCATAAATGGAAAGACTAATTGGCACACACAGCACTGAGGAAGCAATGGTTATAGTGAATCATAATCTGATGACGCTTCCTACAGCTACTTGGCAGCCATGCGTAGGTCGGTAAATGATCTTTTCCTAGAAAAAGAACCACGTTTGACAATCGTTAGTTTCACACATTGGTGATAAAATCCAAACCGCGCAATTGCATTCTGGAGCACCAACAAAAACCGAACTGAATCGACAAAAACTTGGCTGATGCTTTGGGTTGCTGCTGAGTGGTTTGTTGAAATGCAATGCAGGTTTCGCATACTCGTTAATAAATGAATGACCGCTTATTCACAAAGGCTCTGCTGCAGCTATTGAGATTGTCTGCGCTAAAGTAGCCTGTGTAAATAAGAGAGCGGTCGAACTTCAAAGCTCCAGCTAAAGACATGAAAAACGTGTACCCGCGAAGCACAGCTGCCATGTTTGCAGCAATAAACGTTAAAATACAACCATAACTTCGACTGAGTTTCCAAGTAACTGCAACAAGCTCGCATAGGCTAACTGCTTTTGAAACCACGTAAGCAAAACACACGCGTACAAGATCCGTTTCCAGTTGCCGTTTTGAAAAGTTGTAGATGAGCGCCTACGCGGTATCCCTGAACGCTTGCTTGCAAAAGCGCGCACAAGCGCGAGAGTTGTCCAGTGGAACAATCATTAGCACTTTCAGGCAAATACTCTTTGGGCGATGAATTGTCTGCCCAGAGGTGCCCAACCTTTTTTGATCTAATATCTACTTTTCAAGTGACCAACCTGCCGATACTTACCAGTCCAGTGCCAACATCGCAAATCCACGCACAGGGTTTTTAAAGGTTTGACCTTGACCTTGCTTAATGTTAAGACATTTTGAGAAACCGCAACTATTTCATCTGAATACCGAGATGGCCGTAAAGCGAGGTGTCCGTGTATTTTGGTGGTGGGTCGCAAAATGAGGCTCTATTGTATTTTGAGGGACCGTTGGAAAAATTTGAGAGACCATTGCGGTCCCTCAAAACATCTCAAAAAACACTGACCAGTGGCCACACACATCTTTTCCAACCGCAGTGACAGAACTCCCAGTACCTCTTTTGTGAACATAAAGCCCCTGTACGTCACAAGCCCTACCTTTCTCAAACACCTGATTTGTCAGAAGCTTCTGTACAGAAAACGTGTTTTCGTTTTCTCCTGCACCAGTCGTTGCGGAGATGGGATAAGGCTGCATGTGGATAAGAACTTTCATATGTGGCCAAGAAATTTCACAAGAACTTTCTGCCAGTAGACCGAGATTGACTGGTTGGGCGCTCCTGGTTTACGCAGTGATTCGACTTGTCCTACCAGTCAAAACTGTTTCTCCTGAGTAGAAAGCTCTTTAGTGCATCTTGAAACACACCATGTTCACAAACGGCGAGGCTAACAGAGATACCCTGCTTCAATTGGTCCTTACAAGAAATCCTCTCTCCCGCATCACGCTGGCAAGGTTTCCGATCACCACTGTGGTAAAAACTTTACCGTTCGGCACAAACGCACCTTTCGTTGGTTGGACTTTCCCAGTCAGTCGCAAGATCCACAAGAGAACTTCCAACATCGCTTCCAAACGCGTCGAGCACCTGCACATAGTAATGACTTAGAATTTTAGATCAAGAGTGGGGAACCGCGGCCCGGTGGCCACATGCGGCCCGCGTGACCATGTAACCCGCGTCAGAACTTTCGTGAAAAGACTTACTGTCATCGTACTAGTCGTGAAATGAATGCTGGATTTGCGTATTAAAGTAAAAAAGCAATAAGAAACTAACAAAGATTCGTGTATTTGTTATTTATTTCGTTATAAGATTAAACCGGAAATTTTTAGCGACCCAGCCGTGGTATTCCACAATTCATGCGGCCCGTGATGGTAAATAGGTTCCGAGGGGGACTGACGTTCATGCACATCTGACCATATCGCTTGCTCACACTCTCCGCTGCAAATAATACTTGTCCAAAGACGCAACAACACGAATTTGACAGCATTTGGATGTACACGCCTACTAAAAGTTAATTCACTTACACTTGAATATAATGCCGACCCATCTTTGCTGTCCATAGTGGCGTCTAACCTCAAAACATGCATATAACCAGCACCGGAGGGATGAAAAAGCTTTGTATAATAGTGACTAGACGAACTTTCAAAAAACTAACTTGCAACATTTACAGTCGATCAAGAAAACGCCCAAAGCCTAAATTTGCTAAAGCCAGACAGAAGATTACGTTGCAACTGCTGGAAGGTGCAGGCTAACTTGTTTATAAAGTGGCTCTGCTAGGGGAAGATTGATTACAGCAGTTTGAACGACGAAAGAAAAAAGGTCGTAGCAGGAAACGTGACATGAAGCAACCGTTGTCCTCAGCCAGCCTAGCGAGTGCTAATGCAGCACGCAGGCATGACTGCGAGGGTGTTCGAAGGAAATGTTTACTGCAGTCGAAACGGCCACCTTACTCCGATTTTTTGACATCAACGCCATTTAGTTGCTTAAGCAAACACGTTGAAAAAATAGTTACGCAACAAAAAATCCTAACTTAAAGGTAGCGCAAAATTTACAAGGAAGATGTGCATGATGTAGAGCAGTTTTAAAAGCGGTTATGCCAGTCAGTCCGTGTTTTGCTATTACGTTAAACCACGTGATCTCAGCCCCACCCGAAGCAATTGTTGATCACGTCAATCAAGTGCGTCATTAAGGACTTAATGAGTGATCTTACATCACCCAAAGTGTAACTATTCGCCAGCATCAAATTAACTTTTTTCGTCTGGAAGTTTGGTCTCCTTACAAAAACAACTTCTATGTTTTTTTCCAATAGTGTACTACTTCACCTAAATTTTTCATCCGCTCACTTCAAATGTATAATGATTTATGCGAGCAGAACCGTCGCCAGAAATTTTTCACTAGGGGGGCTTTGCGTTTCTGCGGGGGGGATTTGGGTTTGTGCGCGGGGGGCTTGACACTAAAAAAATTGACAAAACTCAACTGATTTATAATGTTCATGTTTCAATTTGAGGGGGCTTGTAGCTTTGTTTGGGCGGGCTAAGCTCCCAAAAGCCCCCGTGGCGACGGGACTGCATGAAAGTCTTCATTTTTTAGACTTTTTCATTCGTTGACCGCAAATGTTTGATGCTTTATGCAAATATTCATATTTTTATTTGACGTTTCTGCATGACGATGAGCGAAAGTACTAGTTGCTAGTACGATGTTTCAGCCTTTGTTCCGCTAGTTCATCGTCTGCGTGCACAAAACAATATCCACACCCCGCGGTGTGCAGCCAGAAGCGTAGCCAGCACAAGGATTTGGGAAGGTCAAATATTTTGACTGTAAGTGAGTAACAGTATTTTATTTGAGACACCGCCTCTCAAAGCACAAAACGACAAGATGTGCTAGAAAAGTTTGGTGGAGCATGGCTTTCTTGGTTCCCCCTGGCTACGCCTATTCGCGGTAACCCATCATTGATGTATTCTTGCGTTCTTTGACTGATCCCTGCGATATTGACCCTGTTCCTAAGCCAGGCTCGTAGCCAAGTTTTAAGGTTTAGTGGGGCAAAATACATTTTTAGGAGGAGATATTTTTGTTTTCATCACACATTTGAAATAATATTTTCTGGGCACATCAAAATTTTGGGAGGCAGAAAAAAGTTTGGAGGGCACTGACCCGGATTACCCCAACGAAAAAATTAAATTAAAAATGCTCGCCATATCATGAGCAAAACGAAAAGCGAAATATACGCTGGTTCCACAAAAATGTTTTATTTTATAACTTCAGATATAAGAAGTTACAATTTTTTAGACATTTACACTTCGAAAATTAGCGAAAATAAAGACGTCATATACGCCATGCACCACACACCAGTGCTGTACAAAGACTCATGGCAAAATCAACACGGCATAAATGCAGTAGAGAACAATTTATTTGGCATGCGTTTTAGTGGGCAAAATCAAGTATAGGTACGTTCTTAATCAACGTTTAAAACGCTTTAACATCAAAATAAGGCAATATCTACAACCCAGCGTTCTATTTACTTACATTAAACGTTTGTTGAAACTGACATAATTAGCATGAAGCCTTCTACAGAAATGCAAGAAACAGTTCAAATGTGCAAACGTCCTATTTTTAAATATTCATTCAATCATTTTCTCTTTTCCTCTAAGGAGGGTGCAGAAATATCATTCCTAGGAGGACTCGAAATACCTCACGATCAACAGCAATCTCTAATGGTTCTGCTGTCTCCACACCAAGACGGGGACCAAGCTAGGTCGGAAATGTAGCCACTCTACCAGTGGCGTAACTAGAGGTTTGAGCACGGTGGAAACGTATCTGAAAGGGGCCCAATGGCCACTGTAGGGGACCCCTAGCCAACCATGAGGGCATTTGATGTTAGTGCCCCTCAAAATTTTTTGTGTCCCCCAAAATTTTGTTGTGCCCAGATAATTTCTTTTAGCATTTATTAAAACGAAATATCTTGCTCTCCTAAAATTTATTTTGCCCCATCAAAACTTAAACCTGGCTACGGGCCTGGGGACGACAAGACAACACTAAGAAAAAAACTTGAGAAATGATGGTGAATTCAGATGTGGATTGCTATACTAACACCCTAATGCTGCGAAAGACGCAAAAAAACAACAACCAACTGAAAGCCAAAAGAATAGTAAACCCGAAGTATAAGTTAAGCGGGGGACCGCTTTTCACATTTAGCTCAACAAGGGGGTGTTTCGCCCCTCTTTACCCTCGGTCAGTTGTAAGTATGTAGCTATTCATGTTCTGCAATTAAAGCTTCTCTTGACCAGAACTGGATTTCGGAAGAGCAGAAATGTGAGTTTGACCTTGCAGTGTCGGTCTGGTGTTAAGCCATCCATGTCTTGCAACAATGCGCAGCTTTTCTTATTGTCTCACTAAAAGTATTGCGTGGTATTGAAGGGCCTGTTCGTCATTAACGCCAGCGATGCGTGAACTGTGATTGTCAGTAAAAAAAACGTGAAAGCGTTTGTTTCTTTATTGCGGTTTACAAGTAACAAACTCTCAATTAGTGTACTCTTGTAGCTGCATTTGTGGGTCTTGGTCCAAATTTCTATCATGTGATTTTTTCATCATGTTTTACTGTACATTTCATACTTAACAGACACTGTAAAGTTTCCCTTTATAATGGGGGTTAATCCTCTTCTCTTGTCTGTTATTTTATACATTTTCCACCTTGTTTTTTTTGTCATATAATCTTTTGTATTGTCAAGCAAATGTACATTAATTTCAGTGTTTGTTCTATCCGCACCTGTGAAATTAAATATCTCATCATGATAACTATGCGTACATGTCATGCACTCGTCTATAAATATTATGTGTCTTTCTTTTTATCACCTTGTCTTTTCCTTTCACATGACTACTTATGATAGTACTGAAAGTTGTATTGCAGGTTTGGTGGACTAGATGACCCCACGGTCTTTCACTAATGCTTTATGACAAAGGAACCAGTTAATGTACATTGCTTGTGTAGGACTTTGCAATAAATTATGTTATAGCTTCTGCATTAGCCTATATTCTACTCAATTCTGTATGATATATTGACTGTGTGAACCGTTATTTTCTCTCAGAATACCAATACACTTACTTACTGAGTAGCTGCAAAGAATCTTGTGTTTGTTTCGCTGAGGTTCAAAAAAGCAGCTTCCCATCGGGGAGGAGCACCTTTCCTTTTTCATTTACCCTTCCACCGCACCTGGCTTCATTCGTCGAAGGTGCTGGTGACGTGGATGTTGGGGCATAGTGAGGTTGTGCGGTGTTTTCCTGCATCTTTGGTATTCAGAAAAAGCATCTGCGCGTTTTCGTCTACGTTACAACAGCGACAAACCTTGACCAAGCAAAATCTGAATAAATTGTAACGGCGACGTCGGCATCAAATTAAAGAATAGCTTATCTTATGCTTTTGTACCTGTGCATTACGAATCGCTGAGTTGTGTTGATGAAACAAAACATTTGCTTCCAGTTCAGTCGTTTATACTCGTTTTTTTGCACTCCTTTCAGAGAGTCACGAGTGGTCTGCGGCGCCCATCTCCGTTATGGCGTAACGAGGGGACAAGCAGACCCGTTGCCAGAATTTAGCAGCAGGGGGGCCAAAAACCAGAAGGAGAGGCCAAAAACCAGAAGGGTGGGCACATTTTTAAAATACAGTATTGGATATATGCAGCAACCGGTGGGCCAAACGTGAAATGGGGGGACATCGACTTCAAATGGGGGACCCGGGCACCACTGGCGCGCTGGCGACGGCCCTGGGGACAAAGGGGAAAATCTGCCCCAGGGAGCAGCACTTTGGGGGCGCCAAATTGAGGTCGGAATCTTACGTACTAATTACGAAATATAAAATGTCAGCGGATGCTAATAACTTCACTTTACAAAATGTCGAATGTCATTGCGAAATTTCGTCAAGATCACTAAGGTTAGCAGAGCGAGTGATTATAAATTTAAGTGACGTTTGAAGGCGGTGTTTCTGTGGCCAGCAATAAACGCTGTATGTGGTTCACGACAGCGTCACAACGCTTTCAGAAAGCCAGGGTTGCGAACTTCCGACTTCCCTATCATGTTATAGTTGCGTCATAATGGGACAGGAATCCAACTTTCACTGTGCATGCAGAGTGCTATACTGCATTGCTCATGCTGTTAGAGCAGCGATAAAACTGACACAATGTTGTTACCAGGGATGTACAGAGGGGATTATGAATGAGACAACGTCCCCAGACATTCAAGGCAGTGGGTCATCCAGAGTGAAGTTACAAAAAGTGCATTTTATCAAAATCTTGTAACTAGACCAGGGGTGCAAAATTTTGTGTGAATATTAGTAGCGCGCAGCAATTTTTCACCAGACCTTACTGCATGCCCCTGGTTGTTACGACGACAGATCTGATGTTTAGGAAAAATGTTGAGCTTTTATGGTTTGACAAACTTCATGTTGAAATGGATTTTGTGTGGTTCTGAAGGATGCTATGATGATTTTTGTTTGTGGGATATTTAAATAAATGCTGATACTTTCGCAAATTCTAATTCCAGCTGTGTAACAACGTTGAGAATATAAGTTATTGTAAACTTTTCCGTTACTGCTACATGTACTTTATATCACTTTGGCCTAGAAACGAGCATTTCCATGGACATATTTGTCGAAATTCAGGTCACACAATTGCTAACCTGTAACTTCGCACGGAGCGTCACTGACCTTATATATTTCTTAGATTAGTGGATGTGACACATTTCACTTACAGCAATTTTTTGAAGGAACAATCAACAAATTTACAGTGAAGGCAGAAAAACATTTTCTTTGAAGTTAAATAAGTACAAGTAAAACATTACATCGCAGTGTTTCTTTTATTTTCCGTCAACTTTTCAGGGTGTTATATCCAACGAAATTCTTCGGGCATTTGCAATTTTATATTTGTCTAGCAGTTTTGTATAAAATCATTTGCCTTCAGTTTTTCATATGCATTCTTCCGTCTGTTCTTCTCTTTTATGCATTCGTGACTAGTAAATCTCCCTCAGTCAGTCCTTTATCATTTTTTATTACTCAAAACTCCGAGAGTACGTGCTCCAGAAACCCCAGCTCGCAACAGCGGTGATTGTAACCAGACCTGACCAGGGAGTGCAACAATAAGAGGGTACGCTGGATTCGGCATCTTCAAAAGGCTCTGTCAAACCGGTGGTTTAGAAAACAAGGTGGATCTCTGGCCAATTTTATCCTGTGTTAACAGAAGATTCTTGCACCCAAAATTTTTTCATTCAAATTCATGCAAATTTACACAGACGATCAGGGAAAGTTTTGGTTAGTTTTTGCATTTTATTTTACTAGTTGCTACAATTCCAGAATGTATTACGGCCGTTTGGAGTGTCGTAATAAAACAGATTGAATGTTCAATCGTGACAAAAATTTCAGAGAGAATAGCTTCACACGAAACTATTAGATTCTTAACTCTACGGTAGTTAATGATTTCCAAGATTCAAAGGTCCTGACGTTAATTCTTTGACGTCATAATCACAGGAAGTTTTCACAGGCCTAGAGACAAATATGTGCAGGCGATTGTAGGGTCCGAGTTAGCTTTCGACGACCCTTTATTCCCAACTCATTCTTCGCATCTGTGCTGCCATGAACGGTCTGGGCGGGGGCGCCAAAACTGAGTTTGCCCCTGGGAGCGGGAAACCCTAGGTACGCCACTGCATCTCCGCTCACTCTGCGCCGTCGACCACGCGGCTGCTTTCGCATTGAATGCTGCAGTTGTCTACGGTTAATGTGATGTGCCACATTCAAGTTGTTTCAATATTTACTTCTCCACGTTTCAACCGCTGTCAGTTCTGAAAGGAACGTTTTTTCTCGCTTGTTCAGTCCCTGGCGGCAAGTCTAGTTTCGATTAAAAGTTTTCTCGTTTTGGGTTTGGTGTTTGTGACACAAGAAACATGCGAGGCTACTCTAGTGCGCTAGGCTTTGATCAACATAAAATCGCAGTTACCATCTGCAGAAACAAAGAGCAGCGTCAAGAACACGTAATAGCGACAACAACAGGACAGCCCGCTCAACACTCGCCGTGAAATATAAACGCTAACCGCCCCGAGCTGTCGTGGCAGCAATCAACGTTCAGCGATAAAGACAACGGCGAGGCAGCAATACACAAATCTCCAGTGTTTTCTGTGGGTGACGTCATAATGGGGCATGTTTTCGCTCTTTCGGTCAAGTTTACCTGGACCTTAACGTCAATCCAACAAGTTTTTTTTTCCCTCAAGTTTTATTGGAAATGAGGCTATCATCCGAATCTCTGGAGTCCTTGATTGGCTCTCTAGCATATCTGGAGCCATAATTATGGCTCAAAAACCCATATTTTGACAAAAGTCTAAAAGTTGCACGAAAAGGATGATTGGCCCTCGGCAGCAGATTTAGCTAGAGAGCTATTCAAACCATGTAATGACTTAAGACGTCTTGTACTTCGGAATGAAAAAAAAATTACATTTTAGGTTTGTGACTTTTGGTCAATAACGTCATGATTGAGGTATGTTTTGCAGTATGCTTATGATGTTATCGGCGATCCAATGAGCCGATTTCGTGGCTCAAAGCTTAATTGGATTCTAGGCTATAATACGAGTCTTTAGAGGATTTGATGGACTTTCTTGCCTTTTTGATTATAACGTTATGGCCAAAAAGTTCCAAATGTTTCAAGAATTCCCTAGGGCAGTGCTTTTCAACATTTAGAAAGACGATTCGCACTCTTCTGTTCAACGAATATTTCATTCGCACAGCCAACACTAGCAGTGACGTACGCAGAAAATTTTCATGGGGGTTTCATTCAGTGGACTGTGGTGGTCATTTCTATTTCGTGTCCACTGTTTGTGACGTCACAATTGAACGTCATATTCATGTTTCCAAACCAAAGTTTTGGCGAATTTTGTTGACATAATATGCATACTCTTCTCCACGCACTCTCCTTATTTTCGCTCCCCTGTTTTAACTCGCAGCCTGATATTCAGGGATGTTGTGCTAACAAAAACAGATGTGGGAACGCACCCAAAAACTAGCATTTTAAAACAGCTTCAAACTCATTTTAAAGCAAAAGATTAAAAAGGTGTAGGAAAGCCGCTCCCACGCGTTCCCGCCCCAATATACCCCTGCTGATATTTTTGCAGTTAAGGACTGGTGTGTCGTAGCGTTGAGTGTATTTTCCTCCAATATCCGAACTTGGAGCGCTGATAGTATATATTCAGTGCAATGACAGATAAAACAGGATAGTGCGTGTAGAAGAATATACAGTACATAATATAGTGTCTCAAGAAACATCGCCGAAACTTTGGTTTGGAAACATGAACATGACGTCAAATGGTGACGTCACAAATAGAAATGACCACCATATGCCACTGAATGAACCCCCTTCATGAAAATTTTCTGCGTACGCTAATGCGTTCCACAGTCTCAGGATTTCTCTTTTCAATCACAGGCGCGTAGCTGAAATCTATGCATGATTGATAGTTGAATGTTGTTTCGGAAATGTTTTGTGCGTTGCGATTTTGTCTTGAGGAGGATCGCGTGAAATCCAGAAAACCAAGACACGTGATGTTAAGAGAAATGAACACATTCTGGCCACAACAGCTTCTCGACGTAAATCTAACAGATAAAACCCAGGCCATCATCTGTTTCTACAACGCGTCCGTATATCTCGTAAAAACTGCTGTTTCATACCTCACGAAATTAGTACACATGGAGCTTTATTGAAGGTCTTGCTCAGGCCCGTAGCCAGGTTTTAAAATTTAGGGAAAAACACTTTTTTATGGGAAACAGTTTTGTTTTTGTTATATGTTTGAAACAAATTTTTCTGGACACAACAAAAATTGGGAGGGGCACAAAAAATTGGGGTCACTGCCTCCGAATGTCTCCCGTGGCTACGAGCATGGTCTTGCTCAGTAGGTTTGTTGAACCAACACAATATTGCATATGAGTAGGTCTTTGCGTTTTCCAATCAGTGGTGATAGGCCTTATGCACTAAATAATAGGGATGGATACGACACAATCAATGTGGTTCGTGGTCGCGTAATTACAGAGTGCTGAGCAAGCGCTTAGACAGCTACAACAATCATCATAACTCATTCGGGTGGGCTCTTCCTTGCCAGCTGTCCTCTTTTGGTTTTTGAGGATTCTGGATCTGGACACACAAACAACATTAAGGAAAAAGTGCAAAAGCGAGAATTTCTGCGCTTGTACAATCATTCTCCACATTAAACTCAAGATTTGAAGACGTACAATACAACAATACAGGTTATCAACAGCGGAAAATGTAGTGCTGGTGAATGATGGTGATAACAAATACTGCAGAAAGAAATCTCCTTACTTAGAACATACGTCTTAAAACAACAACAAAGCATTTTTTGGTTGTGTCCCTTTGTTATGCAATGAAAGTTAGGTTGAGTTTGGGATTGGATGGCTGGAACATAGTTTTGGATTGTGAGGAGCGTCAATTTGGTTTTTTGATTTCTTCTTTCTTCTTTTGCACGAACCAAACCATGTTTTAATGGCAGCACGAGTTGCTGACGTGTATAGCAATGGATTCAGTGCACTGTTGATTGGAAGAAGAACCATTATGAAGCTTCCCAGAGGAACCAGCACACTTAACATGAACTCACAGATTTCGGGTATTTGAGGATTGTGAGCAGATAACATGTACCAGAAAGCAACCACTGAGGTTGGAATCCAACATAGAAAATCAGTTGCAATAATGAAAAATACTC
>Ga0210059_1002435_pt1 | contig 29116 bp, 17 predicted proteins | sample Ectturendosymbi2_FD_188042 | JGI IMG/M metagenome (GOLD analysis project Ga0210059, IMG submission 188042) | Ecteinascidia turbinata endosymbiont from Florida, USA - Sample 2 (SPAdes) (version 2) | ecosystem: Host-associated > Tunicates > Ascidians > Unclassified | place: Key West, Florida...
GAACAGTACTCATACAACGACTAGACTGCCTCGTTGGTAGCGTTTGGGGAAACCAGCATCTCTGCATGCAACGACAGCATTCCTCGCAAGCAACGTCTACGCTGGGCAACACCCCAAACCTCAACATTGGGTTCCTACACCTAAAGGAAAACCCTACATTAGTTCATCAGACCGGGACTACTATACTGTTAATACTCGCTGTTTCAAATATTATTACAACACGTCTCGCTGTAATAAGAGACAAGAGTTATTACAATGCAAATATGCAACAGGACCTTCATCTTTATCTATAGACAGACTTGGAGTAATTCCAGATCTTAAAGAGAATCCTCCAGCAATTGCCTATGGAGACTTGTGTTTCCTACATAGAAATTATACGCTAAATCGTGGAACGAGAATGATAACCAGAGTTACCCAAGATGGAGGAGCTTTCCTTTTATTCTCATTGGTAATTGGAGGATTAATGGGTCTAGCCCGCGCGGGAACGTTTCAAAACCAATTAAGGAGATTTAGTGATGAAATAAATGAAAGAATAGAAAATATCAAAAAAGTACGTTGATTATCGCAGGTTGTATTGCAGAGCACAGTGAGAGAAGCAACAATTTTTGTCAAGTCGGTGAGAGAAGAGCAAACCAACATAGAACCGATGATATGCATTCCAAACGTGAAATGTTTCTTGAATCTGCAACAAAAATTCGAGTTTGCAAATTAACGTCTCTCATGAGCTTAGCACGGAAAAAAAGCAGTTTGAGTTGCATCTGTATCTTGACAAGTCATTGACATCAATGTTTGCCTATGATGTATTATGCACAGCAATGCTTGTTGGAAACACATAACTTCGATGTTTTAAAAAATATAAACTGGATACAGGTAGCGTTGTTCCTTTTGAAAGTCAAATCTTGTTATTGGTCGTTTTGTATGCAACATTACTTTGTAGAAAAAAAGTGACGAATTCCAATACGTCCTGCGACGAACCACACTGTTTTTACGTAATTTAACGCAAGTTTTTGGCCGCAGCAAAAGCAATTAATTTTTAAGAAATATAGTGCCAAGAAGCTTTGGCTTACTGTAGAAGTTAGAATGGACAGGTGATACTGTGGCAGCCCCCTTCTAAAGAAGAAGACCAATACACATTTAGGACAATTCCACGAGAGCACTGGTTAATAGGAAGTGTCCATGGCACGCCCAAGTTAACAATTAAGAAACTTAGACCCGCCGGTTTCGCTCGATCCGCTCAGTTTATCACAACAAAATTGTATTCACTCATGGTTTCATTAGTATAACTTTAAGCACTGCGATATTCATCACAACAGGGGTTTCTATCAACAACCTGCGATAATTAACGTAATCAACGGTGTTAGTGTCTGTGCCTGCTGTGCGAGTGTTCAGTGGTTCTGATCTCACCGTTTTCTGTGACCTAGCTAGTAGAGATGACACCTTTGATGGAAGTGCTTTATATGATATTTTTCATAAAGTTTCTAGTTTAAGTTTAGGGTGTGGGTTTCGGCTTCGGTTTAGAGTTTACTTTTAGGGACTAGCTTTTGGGTTAAGGTTTTGGTTTAGATTTTGGATTTAGGTTTTGGATTTAGGTCTTGGGTTTTGGTTTTGGATTTAGGTTTTGGGTTTAGGTTTTGGGTATAGTGTTAGGTCATGTGACAAAGATCATGCACTGATCCAAGTGTACTGTTGCAACCTCTTGGTTGACGTTGCGTTGAATGTGCGATTCACCACGGCAGGGATGTGCGCGAAGAATAACACCCATTTACTCGAATATGCGGCACGAACCAGCAATAGCAGAGTGATCTCGTCAGGTGATCTCTACTATTGCTTGCTGCCACAGTGTGAAACTTTGTGGACTTGCCGCTCAGGCTTTGCATTGGTACTGTGCCAAGGATGTGAAAATCATGCCAGATGCAGCCTTCACAAAAAGAATGTGCTATCGGTGTGGTTCGTTGTGAAAAGGAGATGTTGTTGCAACCTCTTGGTTGACATTGTGTTTAATGTGCGATTCACCGTGAACGGGATGTGCACGAAAAATAAAACCCATATATATGTGGCGTGAACAAGCAATAATAATGTGATCTCATTGGGTGATCTCGATTGTTGCTTGCTGTCACAATGTGAAGCTTTGCGCACGTGCTGTTCGGGCTTTCCAATCACAACAGGGCTATCATCCTTGGCACTTGATCAATTCTACCAATCGGGTTTGCCTAATGGCAAAATAACTCCAGCAATGCTTTTGCCTCTGATTGCAAAATAAACATTGCCATGTTAAATTTTGGAAATGCCAAAAAGCTGTGTCTATTTTGCCTCATGAGGCAAGATAACATACATGGTTTTACATCGGCGGATCAGGACTGGATCAGACTGACGATTTTCAAAAATTTTGCGGATCAGGACTGGATAGGATTAAATTTTTGCGGATCAGGATTGGATTCGGACTGAAAAATTTCACAGTCCTCTCATCTCTGGTGATTGGGCTGTTTTTTAATCAGCATCTGGCAACACTGGACTGGTTTTGCTTTGGTGAACTCGTTGCGGGTGTGTGTCTTGTCTTACTACAATATTTTTCTGAGAAAGACGAACTCGCTCACTGTGTATTGAATCGCGATACATTGCTGTGCACACAGTGTTGATATCCAATTTATACGTGATGGATGTTGGTGGGGTTGTTTATGGTGCTTTGAATCCTGTTAAAACATTAGCAATTGACCATCCATCAGTACAGAATCATGGTATTGGTAAGGGCGGCTGCTGTGAAGATCGTGGCTCAGTTGCTAGCAGTGAGGTAGCATTGATGAGAGACATTTTTCACGTGGCCAAGCAAGGGTAAGATGTAATCATTTAATGTACAGTGTTCTTCAGGTTAAAGCTAATGCTTTTTGTAAGTTTTAATAGTTTTCAGCTGAACGTTTAATCTATTAAATGTGTTGGCTGTTAATGTTAATGTTAATTGTTATGACACCTCGAGACTGCTTTTTACTTCTTAAAAAAGTTTTGGGCTTAGGTTTTGACTTGGTGTTTTAGTTTGGTAGTGGCTACAGATATGCCTGTGGATCTTGAAATTTGAAAACTTTACACCATCTCTGTGACGTAACCACCAGTAACGCACGACGAGAGTGCAGTAGGCTTGGTATATAGTGTATGTGCAGATATTCGTCACATAATCGATAATACGCAACAAAGAACACCACGCTTTTCACTTGCAAAGTAAGTGCAAACTTGCAATTTCGAAGGTTGTATGTTGGGAGCTCTAGCGGCTGTTTGGTGGCATGTAGAAACCCGATTCTGGTTAGGATGTTTTCGGAAAGACTTTCTCCAGGAGACAAATTCTTTTTTTCCGACTTTTGTGGGTTGTCGGGAAAATATCAAATGTTAAAGTTGTAGGCAGTCTTAAATCTCAGATAATTTTTTTTCAAATTTTCTAATGATTTTGAGGCGTTTCTTGGATCAAGCATGCCCTTTCTTTTCTGCCTACATATGAAATTTCATGAAAAAATTCATCTGTGCTTGTGGTCAAATCAATTAAGACACAACACCATGTACTAGTCTGTCTAGGTAGCCCACCAGTTTCATGTGTGTGTGACAAAATGGCAGCTGACGATGAGAGAGTTTGTTAGGTAGCTAATAATAGCTATGCTATGAAAGAAATGTCGGCGATTCGTAGACAGCAATCAAATGTTATGGATTGCAAATGAAATAAATTACTGCTGCAGTGTTCTTGTGCGTATGAAGTAAATTTTATTTCTTGACGATTTTGAAAATGTGTCTATGTTAATGTTGGCAGTGCAGTGTAGCTATTGGCTGGGTAAGGCCATGCGTAGAGCAGAGGCATTTATTGATTTAATGATTTAAATAGCACTCACATTAGCATATGGACCTGGTTGACTAATTTTGCCAGCACAGTGGCTAAGTACCCTCAGTATTCAGACCAAATCAAATGATGAGAAGGTTAGTTCAGAACTTTTAGTGCTGGGTTATTCAATTAGCTGCTCAGTCACAAAGGTTGTTTTTTGAGATTGACATTGAGGGTGCAGCACATCTGAGACGGTGATTTTCAAATTTTGCATTTTTGTTATGTTAATTTTTACTTAGTTACTAGCCTAGAAATTTCAGTGTATTTCACTATCCGAAGAATGGTTTAGCCTATGTTTTCTACTGATCTTCAAAATTTATTTGTAACAGATTCGGAAGGCTTGTTTTATTGACCTGAGCTACTATGCCTCGGGGACCTTTTTACCTTGCTATGACTCTGTTATGCTTATATTCATTTTCGTATATTTATATATTGTGCTTAATTACGAATCTTAGTTTTTATGTTTCTTCATTATTATTACAGATCAATGCTGATATTAACCTTTTCTGAACCTCACTGCTATGAGCAACTGTGATTTTTGGTTACTAAATAATGTAATTATTCCCAAAAATGAATGCACTGTATTTCACTTTCAAACATATATATGTTAAAAATATAAATAAAAAAACAACCTTTGATTGAAAAATTAAATAAACCAAAAAATATTTGATTTTCCATTTAATTTTAATTTTTTCAAACTTTTGTATGAAAATGAATTTTGTAAATTTGATTTTTTTCTTTTTTTGTAAAGAGAAATTATTCAAAAAATTAAATAACAAGAACTAAAGAAAACAATTGCTAAATTAGAAAAGTTTGAAATAAGTTAATTTGTGTATACATACAAGTCACAAATTTTTGTTTATTTTTTTGCAATAAAAAATGAAATTAATTGTTTTTCATTTTTAAAAGTAAACCAAAAAACAATTAAATAAATTTGAAAAGTTCAAGTGATAAAAAATTTTGAAATAAAAAAATGAGGTCAGTTAAAACTTTGTATACTTGAAATGTGTATTTCTTGATGGATGAAAGCACACAGAAAGCTGATATTTTTTCAAATGTGATAAAATCAAATAAAGAAATAAATCAATTTTTAAAAGTAAATTTCAAAATACATAAATTTCAAACTAAAAATTTGGATCAGTTAGGATTTTATATTTTAGAAGTGTGTATATCTATATAGAAAAATGAACTCAAGGTTATTATCATAAAATATAATCAGGCAAAATAAATAAGTAAATAAATAAAATAGATTTTGCAGTAAAATAGAAAGAATAAAATGTGAAGTATGTGTTTTTGTTTATTTTGAATATAACATAACTGTCCATTAAAAATAATTTTAACCTGGAATAATTAAAAAATTAAAACTGGCAAGTGCAAATTGATAAAAATGACATCATAAAAACAGAAAAATGTGTTCAACTGTTTTGCACTCATTGCATGCTTTGTATGTTGTAGTCTGAGCGATTCTAGCTAGCTGCTTTGCTTAGGCAAACCGTGCAAAAAGTGCAAAACACATAGTCGATTACTTTCTCATGTGTTCTTTCTAACATGCACACATTTGCATTAGCACAAATGCCAAGATGTGTTTAAGAGCCCTTGTTTGAAGAAATAGTATGACTTCTATCAAGAAATTCATCTTTGGCTGTTTAAAAATAGCTGAAAACATTTTATTTTTCTTTTGCACTCATAAGCGGTGATGAATCACAAACTTACCGTATTTATTCAAGTATAAGTTGCATTTTTTTACTAAAAATTCACCCAAAAGGTCAGGTGCGACATGAGGTGCAACATGCGTATATACGCTGTTAGTGTGCGCGTGTTGTTTAGACGGCGCTTTGCACGTTCATGTGTGTGCATGCATGCGCATATGATGACAATTGCAAGAAAAATATGAGGGAGGGCCGATGTTGTGACCATGGGAACTTATTACCTAGGACACAACTGTCTGGCAGTCGGCTGTCCTGGCCGAGGCTCGCGAAGACCAGGTCTGGGTTGGTGCTGATGTTCCAACGACGAGAGATTTTGCACATGTCGCTTTTGTGTCAAGTCTAGTTTTCTAAACTTTTGATCGAATGATATTTGGTTGAATGCGTTTTCCTGGAACAAAGTGGTACGTGGTTGCAGCACGTTCCCCACAAATGGTACGCGATCAGAAAAAGTTTGGCAAACATTGATCTAGAACCAAAAATAAGGATGGTTGAGGAAAATTTGATTTACCCCAATTTGATTTTGTGTTAAGTTACAAAGAAAATATTTGTTTCTGTCATATCATATGTTTGCCTATTTATCCAGAAACCATTTCCTTCAGCAGTGTCTAATTCTTGACTTCCTTTTTGAAAATGTCACAGAAAACATATTTTTTGCTTCCTTATTTTTTAAATCAATAATCAATTAGATGCTAAGCCTTTGCACAAAACCAGCTTTCCTAAGAATCATAACCAGAGTAGACAGCTTACAGTGCTAACAATGCCTGATAGTGTGTTATATCTCTATGCAGTGTGTTATATCTCTATGCTGCAAGATTGTACTACTTTTACGATGTAACAAAACCTTGATTACAAAATGTTTATAATGAGACAGGAATGGTCTGTGTGTCTATCATATATTGCTAATTTAAAATTGTTGTGCTACAGAAAATAAGAAAACATTAGGACACAAGTCACAAATAAGGACATTTCTTAGAAATAAGGACAGTAAAATTTTCTAAGACATAGTATTGCTAAATAAGGACAAATCTTAGAAATAAGAATGGTATGGTGGCCTTGGTCATAGGTAAAGAAGTCTAGTTTTCAATCAGTTTGGCAAAACCTTTAGTATCTACGAAGGGATCCTGAGCCGGACCTACCTCTCAAATGTTCATAGCTTTAGCTCTGGTCCTTAATTTTAAGCTGAACTCAGGCTCCTGATTTTTAATCTGAGCTCTGGCTCTAGGCAGAATGCCCAGCATCGGCGCTCCAGCTTCACAGCCCTGCATATAACATCAAAAGTGGCGTCAATATTAACAAAGCCAAAGTAACCGTGGTGAAAAGTGAACCGATGACCCCTAGCACAGTAGGAATAAACACTTCTAATTGACAAGGTTCACTGTACCTTCAATGTCATGGACTTAATTTTATATGTGGCACAAAGCTGGATAAGGTTTTCAAAGCCAGGTACAGTTGAACAGGATATTGTTTTCAAAGCCAGAAACCAGATACGACCATTTAGACCAGTGGTTCTTAACACTTTGAGAGCCGGTGTACGATATATTCGTACTTCGATTTCGGCCTAAAAAACAGCAGTTTTTAGTTGCCTTACCAACGCCCTAGCTCCTCTGCCGATTGCGCTAGAGAGCTGTGCAAGGGCTTAAACGGAACTGCCAGTCTAGTAGATTGCACTCGAAAAAAATGTTTGGTTGGGGGATGCGCATTTTTTGTGACTGACGTCATAAGTGAAGTAGTTTTGGGGTCATTTTGGCTCATGTTGCTTGGCCTAGGGCCCAACCGCTAGGCCAAAGTGTTTCGCTGAAGTTTTCATTGGAAACTAGGCTTGAGTCCGAGTCTTTTGAGTCTTTGTTCAACTTTCTAGCATATCTGGTTCAAAAGTTATGATCTAAAATAAAGAAATTAATTAATTATCTGATTAGTCAAATATTTTCACTAATTTACATCATAACTTTTGAACCTGAAACCCCAGCAGGTCATCCAAAGTATCAAAAGACTTGGATTGTAGCCTAGTTTCCAGTAAAAACTTCAGCGAAATACTATCATCTAACGGTGGTGCCCAGGGCCAGGCAAAGTGAGCCAAGGTGGCCAAAAAGTCCTCCACTTATGACGTCACTCACAAAAAGCCCACACCCCCAAGCAAAAAATTTTTTTTCAAGTGCAGACTAGAAGACTTGCCGCGTCTTTAGAGACTTTTACCGGGTCTGTAGAGCATACTGGACCGAAGAAATTCCCGCACAAAGCCACATGTGTTTAGGCGGTGTTTTTTCGAAAATCCCTGAAAGCAGCCAGACGCCAAAGTGTTAACTGGGGTGCACACCTCTCCAGAGGGTGTCAATAAATTTCCAGGGGGCCACGAGCCCTTATGCGCTTTACAAAATGCAAAATTTGATCAGTAAATTTACCAGTAAATACGTTTGCTTTTTCAACTTATTGAATGTCAGGGGGGTTTCAAACGAAGTATGATTACTTGAGGGGGGCATGGTAAAGAGAAGTTAAGATTCACTGGTTTAGACACTTTTTATTTTTTGTTATATCTTAATAGGCCTTTGATATTCTGCAGGTAACACTAGTTTGGCAAACCTCAGAAATGATGTATGTAACACTAAACTTATGGGAAGTCTTAGGATTATGTAGATGTAGTGACTACTACAAGATTATTTGGTCCAGCAAAGTTTTCAAGCTGTTTCGTGTATTGCGTTAGTTTTTTTCAGTGTCCTTAAAAAGGTTGGCATCGTTGGATCCAGCTTGTAATAGTGTTATCAAAATTGTCTCAACCACTGAGCAAGTGTTTTGTTGCTGTTGGTTAGTTAGACTACTTTTAAGTTTTCTATGCCGAAAAAGCAGATTGATAATGCATATTGGTAAGCATGATACCAAATTAAAATAAAACTAACAAAAATAAACAAAATTGAAAAAACAAAATGGAAAAATTAATTTTTCTCAAACATTTCAAATGCAAAGGTACATTTTTTATAGAAAGCGCATCAAAATCCCAATGTCCTTTTGTTGTCTCTAGCACAAACAGTTTGTAAGTTATGACTAAAAAGGTGATTTTAGTGGCTTTCCTGGTCTCAAAGGGTTAATGGTCAACAGTCTGTAGTGATTTGCTAAATAAGGAACTTAAATTTTGTTCCTGAATCATAGTGTACATGATCTTCTGTAATCTTTATTTAAACTGTTACAGGTTTCTGATACCAGTTCAAGATATTATTGATGCTCAAGGTTTATCAGCTTTGTTGCAGTATGATAAAGATGGCCATACACCCATGCACTGGGCAGCTTTGGGAGGACACACTCATGTCATACGATATTTTGTTCAAATCAAAGTGAGTTTTGTCTGCGCACTATGAATAAAGTGTTTGCAGTATGTGTGCGTAGTTGTATGCATGCATGCTGGTTTTAGCTTTTAAAAGAATGCCATAAAAGATTTATTTACCACATTGCTTGACTGCCTATTATTTCTACCTATATACTGCAAAAGACCTGATTTTGTGATGTAAGATAAATGTGTTACACATCACATTATGTGTATAATGTGATTTTGGCAAAAGCTTATTTTAAGCATGTTACCTTTAGACTATGTTATTTTTCATGAAAGAAATTTTGGACTGAGGGAAGATAATTTGTGTTATCCCTCAGATAAGTTGTTCCCAACCTTTTATGACATGTGGGCCCCTGAGTACATCATGTTCCTTTTCTCAGATACCTAGCACCCAAGTTGTTTAGTTCAATATAGTGCAATATCATGAAAACTTGACACAATTACGAAATACTAATTTCACGTTTGGAATCAATGAACTGAAATCATCCCTGTGAAAGAATTTTTACCTTACCCAGAACAAAAAATTTTGCAAGCATTGTCATGTAAAATGGAGCTATAGCTTGTGGACACCCTGCTGTACCAGCAAGGTGTCTGGATTGGGAATTACTGCCCTAGATTCTTGATGCCTGCGGAGACAGATGCCTTGATATTATTATGAATTTTGTTGTTTGAGCATGCAGTAGTGTGTTTTATCTGGATGTTTAGTTGACATAGTTCTTGACAAAGTGGCTAGATAAGTATCTGAAGCATGAAATGTAGATGGCATGGGTGTATGCATTGTTACGCTTTCTCTATTTTTTGCAGGCTGCACTTGACACTCCAGCAAAAAACCAGTTGGGTGCACAACCAATTCACTGGGCATGTGTTAATGGTCATGTGGCAGTTGTTGACATTCTACTTCAGGTAAAAATAAGCTCATACAACTTGTCTGATTCAGGGAAAGCTGTTGTGATAGAGTGCTTGATGCTTATCAGCAAGCCTATGTATTTCTTGGAATCCAGATTTTAATTTGGGTTTGCTACCAAGTTCTGTGTGTCATTAATCATCAGACACAAGTGCGCAAAACACATATAAACTACTCATTATTAACACTTTTATATCAGGAGATTTCACACGACAAAAATCCATTGAGTACTGGGCAATTTTTTGAAGTAGGTGAAGTGGCAAACATGCAACTTTAAGGCAAGACCAACCCAGAATCAGGGTTGCGGATTCGGAGGTAAAATATCAGACTCCGACTTTCCAAATTTTCCGACTCCTGACTCCGGCTCCTTAACATAAAGGAAATGAAATTTCGCTGTTAAAATCAATGGAAATCATGGTACACAGCAAGAAATCTCTTTTTCAACAAAAGTTTCAAAAGAAATTTTACCATTTCAACAGTATTTCCCAATTAGGAGTGTGATGTAAAAAATGATCCAACTGGGTATCCGGAGTGGACAAAAAATCTGACTCTGACTCCCATTGTTGTTAGGAATATGACTCCGACTCCACGTAAAAACCTCCGACTCCTTACGACTCGCGTAACCCTGCCCAGAATGACACTCTTGAAACAAAGGTTGCCAGCTTTTGTATCTGCAGCTTCCTCATTTTCACAACTAGTGCCATTAGCTGCATTCTCTTAGGGGCAAATATCCAGCAAAGTACCCAGTAACTTCAATTACAAAGTACACAGTAGCATTCCTAACTTACCAAATTTAAGTACAAATATTTAGTGACTTTAGTAAGGTACAAGTGAATGCTAATGTTACCAAAGTAAAGTGAACCAATACATGCTGTTTTTTTTCGCTGAAACATTTCGGTCATTTCTGCTGAAACATTTTGGTCATTTATCTCACAGTTGTATTGAAACTCACCATATAACAGTGTTTTTCAGCCTAAATTTTCAAAATTCTGACCAAAATGACTTAGTTTTTTTGGTCATTTCAAAAACGTTTTGGTCTATGACTGAAAAATGACTGAAAAAAACCCAAGGATACAAGAAACCAGGGCTAAATTCTGGGCAGTTGTTTGCTTACTTCAAACTTATATTTCATAACTTTTTGCTTGTCACTCACTAAAAAATGTACATCTCTTTCTAGGTATACTTGTGCAGATTATAAGTCTAAAAAAGTTGCAGATTGCATTAAAACAGCATTGAGACACAACAGAATAACATTTTCTTAACTTTTTGTCGTGCTGACACGAAAGCTTTTTTGAAGTCGGGTGATCATCACTTTATAGACAACTTTTTCGTTCATCACTCAACAAAAGAATTAAATCCCTGTGTGGGTTACTTGGAAAGATTACAAGAATGAAAAGTGGCAGGTTGCATTCAAATAATATTGAGAGACAAGAACGTAATGTTTGTGTGACTTTATGCTGCATTGACAAGCGAAAGCTTGTTTGAAATCAGAACGATCATCGGTTTGTTTAATTCAATCTAATATTAGACATCTTTCTGAATTGGCCCAGGAGGAAAACATTTTACATAAAAATAGCTTTTGTGACATCAGAGGAAGTGTTGCAGCAGAATGTTGTCTAATATGAGTTTCCAGTTGAAGAAGTTGAAGTTTCCACTTCTCTTGCATCCATGCTTAGGCATATCAGTGCAAGAATTTAGTTGAATATTACTGTCTCACACAGTGGTGCATATAGCCTGGAAAAAAGGGGTCTGTCGCGAAAGGGCAGCATTTGATATCACTTTTCAGCATAAAACTACGTTCTCTCTTAAGACTAGAAATCGAATGATGAATTCTGCGATGTTGCCAAAGTATTATATTGGCAAAATTCTGCCGATATACAGTATATCGGCAATATTTGCTCATAAAAGCCGCTATGCTAGTTTTCTGCACAAAGTGTTCGGAAACCCAAGTTGCTACTTTGTCTATGATTAATTATCGCAAATTCTCTGTACGGTTCCTCACGGCGCGCAGCCGTCCGACTGCATCAAGTAGTGCGGAATATTCAGACCACTCCACAAACGTCCCAAAGAACTGGTCTATGATGTAACATTCGCTATAGTTTTTGCACGGAAAGCAGATGCCTGCCTTCAAACAAATCCGTGGTTTTTCACTATCTTAGTGAACCAGGTTTGCACAGAATTCAATGTTATACGCTTCTTCATTGCACTGAAGTATTGTCTTTCAACTGTGGTTTGAGTGTTGCAAAATATCGGTTATCGGCAATGAAAAATAATAACATCGGTATCGGCCCAAAAAAGCCTTATCGATCGAGCTCTGCCTAAAATCCAATCAATCAAACTTGGTTGGTAGGGCTAGTAGCCTAGAGCACAACTAACTATTTAGAATAGATAGTGGTATTGACCTCATTGTTGAAACACACAAGGAAAGATTTCCAAATTATCATTGCTGTTGGTCACAGCGCATTTATTACATCACAATAGATATTTGTTCTTAGGAACATGGTGCTGAAAAAGATACTTAGTTTGTCAAACATTCAGTAAATGTCAGCCATACGACAGTGAGAGCTGTTTATCCATACATACATACACTTATAAAATCGAAGCTGACAATCAGCTGCACAACTGTGTCTGTGGAGCGCTGTCTATCAAAGATGGCGGTGTTGTAAATATACTTGCGAAATCACTGCGGAGAAGAACGATTGAGTTGCAGTTGCTCATTGAGTGACTATCTGTCATTTCTGGTTCAAAAGTTATGGCCCGAAAATATCAAATTAATCAATTAATCCCCTAATTGATTAACACCTTTGGTGACGGTGTACGAATACACCGTGCTTGGAGATCCCGCATTGAGCCACTATTTTTCACGCCATTTTGCAACCTGCAAAATATGGGACTTACAGCTAAATCCACCCTGAAGCGAAGATGTTAATTATCAATTTTTTGGCCCTAACTTTTGAACCAAAAATGCTAGATGTCCAATCAAATGCACTGAATACTCATATTATAGCCCAGTTTCCACTAAAATTTGACTCAAAAAATTGTCGTTGGCGCCCAGGACTCTTAAAACCTGGGTAAAAAAATCCTAAACCTATCCCATCTATGATGTTACCCACAAAGCCCCAAATCCAAAACTTCCCAATTTTGCTTAATCCAAACTAGAAGACTTGCCGGATCTTTAGAGCATTTGAACAGCTCTCTAGAAATTGGCTGGCAAGATATGGTGGTGCAAAGTGATGGTATAAAAATGACTCACTCACGTGTGTCTCAAAGGTAAAGCCACTCCGCTCCTTAGGTGTTAACATGCCATGCATGCCAATGAATTTGCTAAAGTGATGGTTTGAATATAGTTTAAAAATTTTGTTTCGTATACCAGTATTGGTGTTATGAACAAATTTGCAATAAGGGATATTGCATAAGCACAAACAAAATTTGAATGAAAGTTAAGCAGTTTCTAGTTCATGTGACACTTAAAGTTCACCAAGCACAAAGACGTTGTATTAAAATAATTTCTTCAAGTTTAAAACTTACGAGTTAGATGGCCAGCCCTTGCACATGAAATTAAAAATATCATAAAAGCCTAAAAAACTGATTTAAATAAAATCATGATTTTTTTCAACCCTGGGTAGACTATGATTAGCTTTTTGCTTATCTTTTGTAGACTGGTGCTTGATAAGCACATCAAAGAAAAGCCTTGGCAACACCCCTAATTTAAAATCCTAATTTGAGAAATATGCATCCAAACAAAATTCTACATATTGTGCATTTTGCTGTTGTTAGATTGTAAATGTGTTGTGATAGATTTTCACATGATTTCCTCTCCATGATATTTTTGGTGCCCATAGGTGCTTGTGCCACATGAGTTTATTTTGTGTCCAAAGTAGCATGTTATATTTCATCATCAATTTTACTGTGCACTTCTAGTAGCATTTTAAGTTGTGTTATTCAACTGTATTATATCTTTTGTTTTGTGTCAATTAACACTTCCTTTCCTGGGTGGTTTGCCCAGAAAAAATGTACTGATTACCAGACAGTCAGTTGCAGTCCGGAATATTCCACCACAATCACATTATCTGATACCTGCTTTTTCTCTTCGTTGTGTACATATGTAGATCTATGTACTTAGAGATAAAGATTGTGGCTAGTACCCAGATCAAAAGATTTTGTCCATGAACATTGACCTATGTGGTGTGTAATTTTTGTTGACTTTAACCAACCATGTGGATCCATGTGGCGTGGGAACGAAAGTGCTAAGCTTGTAAATGTGAATAAGATTCAACGACTGATGATGCGTTCTATTAGAATAAGATTCTAGGACAGATGATGTATAGTGTTACATGAAATCTACTTATTACAATTTTTCAGATAGATTTCTTTCATGTCTCACATGCGGAGAGTACTGTAGTTACTTGTAAATGTGATTACTAGTATGCCTTTCAGATCAGAAGTTCATTCAATGAGTTTTACTATGCCGATTTTACCCAAGCATTGATGCATGTATTTGGGTAAAATGCTGTCTTGTACCATCAGCGCAGTTTTATAGTTCTTGCATAAAAAGTATATGGCTCAATGGTTGGAAGTTTGGGTCTGAGCTCATTAGACTATATTTTCATCTGAAAAAGTCTGCCAATATGTCTTTTTATCAGTATCTATAGAAAGAAGGCAATTCATACCAATTTAATCAGCCAACAGAGTTTTGAAGCATGATGAATGTCAGTATGTTAATTGAGTGATATGGCTGATGTCTCATATTGCACTTGTGTTATATGTTATTCTTATTAGAAGGCCTGTAAAGATGTTGACTCTAGAGCTTGAATCTGTCAAGAAATTTAGTAATCTTCACAAGTTGCTGCACCTTGAACCAGGGTTAAAGTAAAGTCTTGGTGGCTTCTGTAACTAATACATGTCATATAGCTGCCCATGAAAGTTCATAAATAGATCAGATTAAGATTTAAGATGAGTAATCTTCTCTGTATACCATGTTGATTTCCATGATTATGTCATTGACAACATTGTCAATGGAACATTGTTGCACATCCACTGTGGTTGTATGCTGTTCATTTTTGCAAGACTGCATACCAAGACTTTTACTGGAACATTATGCAAGAATTGTATCACACAGCAAAGCAGTCCTCCAGTAGTGATGCTCTGAATTGTTCCTGCATGTCAAGTTTTCATCAGCATCAAAAATAGCTGCTATGTACCAGTGGCACTTTAGTTGGTTCACATCTAGCATCTGCTCTTTTGAAATAAAGATGTGTGTCAGAATAAAAAAGCAACAGCCACCTTTTGTCAATCAGGCCCAGAACTCAGAACAATCCAGACTTCCCACTTTTTACACAAGGCAGTAATTACTAGGCCTGTGTTTTCATCACTCTTTTCTGACATGCTGAAATTTTGTCAATACGTATGAAGTAAGAAAGAAAACTGAGTTTTTGCATGCCTCTGCAACATCTGTTATCACCTGGAGAAACAACCTTAAGAATGTCTTGGGAGCACAATGTCCAAAGCTCTCTCAATAGGAGGTGCTTTTAGATGTGTGAGACCATCAGTTATCACTGCTATGAAAGAGTTGCTGAACTGGGAACATTGTTCTTGTGACAAGAATAAACATACTAGAAACAATCATGTCTGAACTTCTTTTCCACGATTGTGTGTTGACACTTCACAGCTTGTGCTGCAGATGTCTACGCTTTTACAAAAAGATTTTTGAAGTTGCATCTGTCTTCTAAGACTTCTGCAGGCTGCAGTTTTATTTCCTCATTCCACCAATGTTGACTTTCTCTTTGTTGTTATGTATAGTTAGTTATTTTCACACAGTACCACACTCAGGCAGCTGTTAAGTGATGTTGTTTCAGACAACAGCCACCTTTGGTTGTAGTAAGAAACAAACACAGGTGTGTTGTGGTAAGAAACAAACACAGGTAAGAAACACATACTGCAATATGAAAGTTCTTAATAAAGATGGAAAGTGCGATATGTTGAGAATTTTACATGTTGCTTAATAACAGAAACCATGCATGGATGTTTGCTGTTGATGAATAAGCTATGTTAAACATGCATAGCTTGTGAAGGTGCTGCTGATGGTTAGGTTATCCAGTATTTTTTATAAAATGTGTGGTGTTTTGCTTTATAGGACAGTGATCATATGACAATACAATTTAAGATTGAAAAATATATTTTATTTTACTATAGAGTATTTTTTATGTAGTATCATTGTTATACTATCATTGACATTTTGACCAGGCTGGAATGTCGATTGATGCTGTCGACAATAAAGGGTGCACTCCCTTGATTATTGCTGCTCAGTATGGTCAGACCATGCTTGCTGGTTTTCTGATGGGAAGAGGTGCAAGACTTCAAATAACAGACAAAGAAGGTGATAATGCTTTGCACTGGGCTGCATTCAAAGGTAAGCCTCCTTCATGTTGTGGCAGGCATGAATTGTGCAATTTTTTGTGGGGGAAGAGTATTCAAAGCAGGTGCTTGAAGCAGCCCACAAATAGACTTGTTTGATTCTCATTTCCTATTTTTTTGGGAAATCTTTTAATTTTCATGGTTTGACAAATCTTCAAAACATGTTTTGAAACCTTATGCATAGTTTAAGGAAAGATACAGCATGCCATGTTTTTAAGCATACTGCAAATGTATTTGTTAATGTTTACTTTGTTGGGTTATGCATAAACGTTAGATGGATTGTTGAATAATTTTAAATTGCTATTGATACAGAGTCGTGAACAACCATCTATGATAGAAATGTTTTAATTGTTTGTGTGTAATTATTGAAAACCTACATCAGATAATTGCACTTATAATCATGCTAAGCAATTTGTTCTGCAACCTGCTGCAAATCAAGAATTTTGGTCAAAAGCTGAGCATAATCAGTAGCATTTTTGGGAGTACATTTTAAAACAGGCAGTGTTTATCTTCTCGACTTCGACAGATCCGCATGTCAGTATTATATTTTTGATAATGAAAAAATGGTTTGTTGTTCCAGGTCATTGTGAGTTGACTCGCTTACTGATATATTCTGGTTTTGACCCTAATCAAAAGGACAATTTCGGTCAGTGTCCAATACATTTGGCTGCATTAAGTGGAGATCTTTTAACAGTTCAACTGCTTTGTGAGCAGGCAAGTTTTCCTCAAAAACTACTTTTAGTCTGATTTTAAAAAGAATGTCTTATGTTCAAACTCTCCAGACACTGTGGTGTATTGGCACGGAGCATTTCTGTGTGAGACGAATTTTCAAAGACTCTATACTGTCATGAAAATGTCTTGTTTTATCTAGTAAAGGTAATCTAGCGATTCGACAGCTCGTGGCTTAGTACTTGCCATGCAAATGGCATTACCTCATACTGAACTGAACCGACTTTACATTTGAAGTTTGAAAGTTCTCTAAACTTATGATGAGTAAACATGTTAGCAATTACCAGAAACCGAAAAACACGTTGTTTATGATCTCACCTTAATGACAAAATCAAGCGACTGGCTTTGATAAAATTTGTTTACGTCAGGTTTTAACTTTTAATGATCTAATTAAACGTCATTATTCTTGGTGTTTCATCCGTAAATGTTGAATCAAGTAGTCGCAGTTGCTTGACGAACGTATTAATGATGCATAGGAATATTTGTGACAATGGTTATTGTAACAATTTTGGTCATGTTGTTAGGGACGCAGCTGCAACTCTCTACCAGCCGCAAAAACCGTGGATGTAAAGCGCAATGTTTACTCCCAGGATGGTGCGGTTTACTGACTGCAATTCCACACAAATTATAAGATCTTTTTCCACTAAACCAGCATTCTGTGCGGGACATCACTTTGTTTTTTTGTAAAAGCTTTGCCAACGCGCAGCAAACAAAGAATTCGTCGATGTTGCTGGGTCAGTTGATGTGTATTCGTTAAAAGCTTTTAATAATTTTAAATGAATGCATGTTAGTGACGAAGCTCTAAATTCTAACGCTTCAGCAATTTCAGCTGATGAAAACTGTGCATATTGCATGCTTTGAAGTTGCGATTAAAGTGACGCTTACTCATGTACAAGTTTGCTGGAATTCCTCGCGAAACCCTAAAATCTAAACGTTTCAGACGTCATTTGGCGTTTCGGTGCCCTTACTTCTTTGAATTAATATTAGTGAGGTGAGAGGTTTTTGCAGTCATTCTTCTTCGGTTACGTCGATGATGTGCTTTGCGTATGGTTTTGATTTTAAGCGATATTCACCTGTGGGTCTTTTTGGCTAGGGAATTCAACCGTAAGTTGTTGTGCAATTCAAATGTATTGATTGGCGGGTATTAGATATTTCCACTAGTCGTTCGCCAGTTCGCCACTGTACAATAAGATAATGCAAATATCAAAAGTTCCTTCTAAAGTTAGTGTGACGTCGCTAGTTTACGACGTCACGTGATAGCGCTGTATAGTCTTGTTGTAAAACCGATCGCATTTCAGTGACAGGCTATGCTTCACGACTAATTTCGTTACGTCTTCACAACTTGAAACCGTTAAATTAAGCTGCGTGTACAACCGATGAAAGTACGTCAGTTTCAGCATCAGGTGTTGCAACCAGTCGAAAATTTTGAGAAAGGTGTAATAATTACATAAAGAAGCCAGATCTCTACATCATCTGGTGGTATTAATTTAGTAATACTGTATTACGGCGTTGGCGATGTCCGCCACATTACCAACAATATTAATTTTAGTTATATTAACGAAACGATACCAGTGACACAAGCTATATAGTAATTTTACTTTTGTAGGGAATGTGGTTTTAGCGGTATTTCTAAAATTAAAGGCTCTGTGCTTGTCACAATTTACAAAAAACAATATTTGGTACCAGTGGTGGACGCAGGCTTGGCGGTATCATTTGGGCAAAGCAGTCAGAATAAGGGGCGACTGGATTCCGTACAAAGTTTTATGTTTAGCAGACACGATTATTTATGCATCTCTAAACGATACATCACTTTTGGCGCAGTCTTCAACGGAGAACAAGACATGCACAAGTGCAGCCACGAACATCTGTCAGCATATGTATTTCGGCATGATGTGATTCGTTATTGAGCTACTCTAAATGAAAGAAACCTCAACACACATGATTATGTTGGTGCAAGAAGTTCGTTTAATTTTTGTGAACGCAAACCTGAAGCTAATCAAATTTCATAGATTTTATAGTGGTTTAAAAAGTTCAGCATAGCGCCCAAGCAATCGAAATTTTAACTTTTTGAACAACTCCTGAGGAAAAGTTCGCTACCCCCTTAATGTATCACGTTTCTGATTGTCATCGCATTTTTGTGAGCAGGTTACCGCATCATATAAGCATGATTTTTGATCCCCGCATCTTCTTATTTGAAGTATTGAGAATAACACTTGTCATGTAATTTTCATATCGAACAATTAATGTCCTTTCATAATTTAAATGAATTTTACCATTTTAGTGCTCATGTTTGGCATTTTATATCACCCAAAGTGAAACAACGGTATCACATCATGTTTTCGCAATTCCATAAATTCAACAATTTTACTAAAATTTAAACATCATTTACTTTTGCATACTTAGTAATGCCATTGATGTTTTATCAGGTGATGAAAAAGTTAAACTTGTCAAGTAGGCTGGGAAAGCAATTTTTGTGAAAGAAGACACTTGGAAGCATCTCTGTGATATTTGAACGTGGTTTAATGCGACATGCATTACCATGACTTTGTCTGGTGGTTGTCAAAAACGTATGGCAGTGCGTTCAACCACAAGTACAGCACAGAAAACTCGGAAGCTCCTGGCAATTAGCTCTATCCACCTAATCTTGATTCTTGAGTCTACTTCGCTCTGCAGTTGCAGGTTTCGTCAAATCTGCAACTTCCTTTAAGGCCGCTGTTGCACACACCATAACCAACCGTGCACTACAAATTTGTGATTTGACGGTTGTACAGTTATGTTTTTTAATTAACATTATCTGATCTGATTTTTTCTAAAGAAAAATTCCAAAGGTGTTCTTGAGCTACTTACTAGGTTTTTTTGAGCCAAAGTATACCATTGAACCAACGAGTTCGTATAATATAGTAGATTTATGAAATTTCGCCGCAAGTGCTCTGGGCAACATCCTGCGAAGGGTAAAATGACTCAGAGATCCTTCTATAGCGTTGTGTTGCTCATTTCCAAACATTCTGATTCTACTGCGAAATATGTTTTCGGCAAACCACCTTGCATCCTGCGCAGTACATTCCACATAAAAGACAATCACCTCCGTTTAGCAGTGCTGCTGCATCATCAGTGCTGTTTTAAACTCATGGTACGCAGCTTCTCATCTTCAGAAAATAACCTGCCATGTTTCACTTACAGTCGTCTTGGCAAATCATTCTCAAGCTTCGTTCCTGATTTCTGATCATTAGTATCGCCCTTATGTCCCGTGTTCACGCGAACTAACGCTGTGACAAAACCTGCATTTTCCAGGACGGTAGTGTTAGTTGGTAGTGAACTTGTTCAGAAAAACTACTTTACATGTTTACAGTATGTTACAAGATACTGTTAGTTAGATGCCAGCTGTTCTTTTCGCTGAAACATTTCGGTCATTTTTTGCTGAGACATTTTGGTCAATGAAACATTTCGACCATTTGTCTCACAATTGTATTAAAACTCAACATAGCAGTGTTTTAGCCTATATTTTCAGACATTCTGACCGATATGACTTAATTTTTTTCGGTAATTTCAAAATAAAAAACCAGAATGCCAGATAAAATGACACATCTACTCAAAAAGGAACCCGGTATAAGGTGTGCGATGACTGGCAATTTGTCGAAGTTATATGACAGCTATCCATTTACTTTCGATGAAAAATGCTATAGAATTTTTCATCACTGGGTAGCTGTTATTGAAATAAACGGTAGTTTACGGAGTGTTCTATACCTACCGTAAGTTACATTTTTAAAGACATATCGTTTTTCTGCTTCAAAATGTCGATTTGTGTTGTGCTACTCTTTAAGCGTTTAGACATGGAGCATATCCTGTCGAAGTTCGAATATTTGTTAAAAAGTTTCTGGTATTGTTTCGAAATTAGTGTAGTCTTGGGTATGCAATTATGCATCAGACTTCTTTTTCAATTGTGCATCGGACTTATTTGCGATGTTATAAACACGTGCACGTGTAAATCCTGCTCACAAAGCAAGTTAGTGTGTAACGTATGGGTATTTCTTTATTCCATTTTCAATGCAAGCTTGTGTGGACAGGATGGAGCTGACATTTACTTGGAGGATCACAATGGCAACACCCCGGTAAAGCTCGCCAAAGGTCGCAAATACAAAGACCTCATTGAATATTTTGACAGTTCGAAGTCAAAACGAAGCAGTTACTTACCGGCAATCGATTTCAAGTAAGGATTTTCCTCTTCTTACATACTGGAATGTTTGATTTGCATTGTATCGGCTTGTACTGTTTTGTTGATCCACAATTGAAGGTAGCTGACCACAATGTAAAATGCGATTTGTGAAAACTATTGGTGTGTATGTCTTTGCCTCTGCAGGACAATTTTTTTCGGACCGCCAGGAAAAACAAAAGGAGCGTTTACGTTTTTGTTATTGGCTACTTGCTGCTATGGATACCCTGCGTACCTGTTCAAAGTTCTACCATATACTATGGAATTTCAAAAAATGCACTTTTTCTTCGTAATTAACACGTAAGTAAGGCTAATGGCCAAGTTCGGCTTGATGTAATATATTTAACGATGAAAACTGCCAATTTAATTAAATCTGCTCGAATGGCCATGCATGGAGTTGACTTGAGATTAGCAGGGGAAAATGCTGTTTCATTACAATGGATTTCTCTTTGTGTGTGTTACAAGATAATAAATTATTATTTGTAAGTAGTTTCAATGATGCACTAGACGAGACAGCTGAACGTAATGGATCGCTGTCGCAGCATGCACTCCATGGATTGCAAAACACATCATGTTCTGGTCCGCTGCAAGCTTGCTTTGCGGTCTAAAAGATTTCGCATGTCTCGCAGCAGGCCAGCTCCCTCCATTGGCCTCACTCCCACTAAAGATCCTGTGAAAGTAGAACGTTTTCAAACTACGTTCTGCAGCCACTTTTCTTCATCTACACCAGTAGTTCTTAACCGGGGGTGTGCCTCCCCAAAAAGCGTCGATAAATTGCGAGGGGGGAGCGAGCCCTTATGCGCTCTGCAACATCGAAAGTTTGATTAATAAATTAACCAACAAATACATCCGCTTATACAACTTGTTTGTTGTCAGAGGGGACTTAAAACAAAGGACCATTACTTCAAGGGGGCGTAGTATCATCTAGAGCCCTGTTTAAATCTCACGTGCAGAGCCCTGGATGATGCTGCAACAACGACCAATTTTAAGGTCGTGGCCCTGTTTTAAGAACACGGCAGCAGAAGCTTTCACATGGCTTACTACGTGTTTAGCAGTCAATACTTATATAATACCGTACGTTATGCACAAGTTTCTACAAGTAGATAATCAAATAACATTTTGTTTAGGTTTGTTATGTGGTACTGCTTATTGAAAGCTCACAATATGGATCCTGGTTTCTTACCGAAAAATGTTGATTCTTACGACGTGGCATTGAAGCAGGTATGCAAGGTTTACCGCGTTTCTCACTACCCTCGTTGTTACTAAACCAATGCCTCCGAATTACACATTTCCTTTTTATGTCTTCGTATTAGACTGTAAGGCTGGCTTACTTGTTTTTTTCTGACCTCAGAGCGACGCATGTGTTCATATTGCGCGCGTGTATTGTAAAATCAAATTCAAATTACTTTATTCAAGAAGCTTGAACGTGAAATAAAATTAATTCCACTAAAATACGCCGTATATAAAAAAAATCCAGGCGTGAATGATTTGTTTTTTCCAGTTTAACTACATTGTCATAAAATACCTAATTTAAATATCACTACTTAAATTTTTTCTCAATGAGAGTTTTTGCTTTTTGTTCCCATGCTTTAGGGTTTTTCCTTCAGAAAGCAGTACCGATTTGTAGCCCCTATATCTTTAGCTGACGTTGGTGAGACGTTAAAAACTTTGATTTACAAAAAGTGTATGTTCGTTATGTTTTTACGTTTTCTCAACAGATTGCTTTTTATGACGAGTGGAAGCAAGGGGAAAACCCACTTTCGAGATTGTGTCATACCTGCAGACTTGTGCGTCCTTTGAGAGCGAAGCATTGTCGAGTTATGAATAGATGTGTCAAGCATTTTGATCATTATTGCCCTTACATATACAACGATGTTGGCTACAGAAACAGGTATGTTTGTGAGATTGGTCTTGAATTTTCAATATATGACGTAATATATATGATGACGTAATGCTGAATGCCAGTGACTTCACTATTAAGTCTATGTAGAGCAGGGGTCTCAAGCTCAAATTGAACCAAGGGTCAGATTAGGACTGATTAAGTAACCCGAGGGCCGCATTATGACGATGACGCAACAATGGCGGTACCTGAACCTTACTAGGAAAAGCTTTCACATCTAATTTGTTGCGAAAGGTGTCATGAGTTACAGGCAAATCGTTTCTAGCAGTCTCTGTGTTCGTTTAAAAGTAACTTGTTCACTAGCAGGCCAAGCACTTGTAAATACCGGTAAATAAATTACATAATTTAACTCATAAATATTTGAAAATTCTCGAAAAGCATCGCGGGCCGAATGTTTGGACCCCTGATGTAGAGTGTGTATTGCAGGCCGTGGGGATGCTCCTATTAACACCTTCGGCGCGGGTTGACATTATGTACGTCATTCGTTCAAATGCGCCAGGTGCGGAATGACATATATATATATGTCATTCACTTTGCAACTTGATAACTTTTTTCGTACTTGTTTTTTTGCAACAAAAATTTCCACAAATGTTCTTCATACCTAGACACATGAATCCTGACAATTTCATGAAAATTGACCAAAAACTTTTTGAGTTATGTAGTTTGCATCAAACATCTTGCCAAGCCTAGGCTGCAAGACTTTTTAAAACCGTTAGGTGCTAACAGTTGTTCCATAGAGCACAATAACGTTTTTCGTACTCATTAGTTTGCAATGAAAATTTACAATACTGTTCCCCAAACCTACCCGCATAACCCTTAAATTTCAGGTGATATGAGCAAGAACTTTTTTAGTTACGCAGTTTGGTATTCAGCAACATTGTGCTAGGTCTAGTTTTTTTGCAAAACACTTAGGTCCTGACAGTAGGATAACATTTTGTGTACTCGGATTTGTGCAAAAAGTTTTTTCACGTACGATCTTGATACCAATGGGCATCATCTCTGAAAATTTGAAGTAATTTTAACGAAAGGCTTCTGAGTTAGATGCTTTCAGTCGTAACTGCAGACGCGCGTAGGCTACAAAACTTTATCCTATTCAGCAGAATTGAGCAGCTTTTCTGTCGAGCACCATAACTTTTTCAAAACTAAATCTTATCTTTTGCAACCAAAATTTACCAGAATGTTCTTCTAATGGTTATGCAGTTAATTCATGAAGAACTTCACGAGTCCTTCATTTTTTTATCGAGCGACCGGAATCTGTTCCCAGCGCATCGGACTGTTGTTCCAGCGCGTCTCTAGGAACGCGCTTAGCCTACCTAAGAAATTTGCGGCTGCAAGTTATTGCGTAGGACTGAATAACTTTTCTCATGTTTGGTCTTCAACCAAATTTTACACGAATGATCTTCTGGTAAAATTAAATCTTACTTGAAAATTTGAGCTCAATCAGACAAGTACTTCTTTACGTTATTCAATTTTTAGTCTAGCTGTTGGGTAAAAACAATTCAAAGCCGTCCGCACCTACTAAATAATCGAGCGGAATTCACGCCGCGCCGAAGGTGTTAACATTCTGATTTCTGCTCAATATGCCACGCCACAATTTCACCTGTGCGGGTTTCCAGTTTATGTAGGATTCATTCTTGGTTAAAATTAAAAAATGCAGCTTTCTATGATTTGTTTGCTAAAGGTGTCTTATGATATTGCAAGGATGTATAACAGTTTTGATGGTAAATGAAAACACCAAGGTTAGCGCATTGGTTGTGTGAATAATAACTGGCATTACGAGTAAACGTGGCTAAGCGTTAGACTCTAATGGTTTGCTTCTCACTTTCGCTTTGCTTACCTCAACCTCTATCAAGCAATGATTGGGCATCAAATTTTGTCAAAATTACGATCATTACCCGACAGTGATATTCTGATCGGACTGATACTCCTGCAAGTAACGGTGAAGAACCGGGTCACGGTGCAGTTTGTGTTTCCGACCTGGTATTCGTCCTTTGTGGCTGTGTAGGACGTTCGTTGCTACGTGAGGCCTGTGCCAGTTGAAATCTCTACCTCCTGCAGTCAAACAGTATCTTCATTCTATACTCCCGGCTTAAATATCATAATTCATAAGCTTTTGCGCTTGCAGCATGGCTGAAGCCAAAATGTTACTGCATCACACTGGGAGACATTAATGCATTGGTCTAGTTTTGGCCTTGCTTGCTAAGAACCTTAGCGGGATGAATTTTTAGACCATTCCTTCCCTGCAGCAACAAATATCTGGTATCTACAAACTACATATTCCTGAACTTGTACCAGCCGCACTTTTGCAGTTGCACTGTGCAGCAAAGACCCCAAAATGTGTTATGCAAGAGAGACTCAATGCATTAAATAGAAAAAATACCCACAGCGTCTTAAGCGAAGTTTATTTTGCGGTATGTCACCGAAGATTAACCGCACGAAAGTTCTCCCGCACCCTGTACCTTCTTGCCTGCGAAAACCGCTATGGGTTCTCGCCTCCTCGCATGTGCACAAACAGGCTCGCAGCAGGACTCAACCAGCTACGAAGTGACGAGTTAGGTTGGTTGGCTGAAATAGTAGTACCGCAAAGATGCAGATCCTCTGACGACAGAAAAACTGGATGTAGCGTTGTCACTTGGTAGTTCACGGGGTGTGTTCATGGAAAAAAGTTGATAAACGCGCCCCTGGAGGAAGACCGAACTTGAGGCGTTAAATGATGTGAATCACTTAATTGCTACTGTCGCAAAAACGGTGCACGATCTAATGTTTTACTGTTTTTTTTCAGGCATTTCTTCTTGATATTCCTGTTCGGCATGTTATTCACATTGCTGCTCGGTGACTACTTTGTCTGGTTTATGACAAAACATTTTCATTTTGACATCATTCTCGTGATCGGCGGTATTTTGATGGGATTTTTTACCTTCGTTGTTTTGGGATTAACTGTTTTCACCGTAAGTAAATGACATTTGATGCGTTTGAAGGAAGCGCGGATGAATTTGTTATTACGCGTTGTTTGTTGCAGGTACACCAAGCAATGAGGAATGTAACGACAAACGAACGGTTAAACTCCTTCAGATATACCTATCTCAAGGATGGTAACGGAAAGTTCTTCAATCCGTTCGATCAGGGCATTTTGAGAAACTTACAGGAATTTTTTCATTTTAAAAAACCGCTCGACATCGTGTCAAATGTCTTTCGAGAGCTTGGTGAAGTCGTTTAGTTGATACGCTTTCTTTAGAGCGGCCTGTATGGTGAACCCATCAATCGCACTATTTTTGCCAAGTGTGTCCGCTTCATTTCCTTGATGACTATGCTGGAATGAAGCGACCCACCGACAGAGGGAAATGAAGCCCGACCACCGAGAGAGACCGGTTGCGACCCAGCAATACCAGCGCAACGGTGTTGATCATCTAGCAGCTCTTTCCCACGTAAATGCAACACCACACGAGTTGAAACCGGATAGTACCAAAGCTAATTCAACTGTTGGGGGGCATCAACTCGACTCCATAGCCTTCCGGTTCCTTGAATGCACTGGCATCCTTGCACTAATTTGCGCTTTTGCTGAATATTAATTATCGCTACAAAAATCAACTCAACTGTGCAAGGTGTAAGCTTAACATGCATAACTTGACTGCAAAAGCAAGAGGTGGTTGCTTCGAGTTACCCTTGTTACTGTTATCTCAGGTGCAAACAAAGTTGTGAGTGAAATTTGTTTATTAGAAAATGGCAATAGTGTTTCTAAAAAACGCCAAAGTCTGCAAGGTACATTTATTCGAGATACCAGACACAAAACATTTATTTCCCTTACTACTCGCTGTTGTACCTGACAATCGCATGCGTTTCGTTTTGTTGTCTCGCTATTTTAGCTACATGTTTTTGGGAACTAAAGATTCATTTTTTTTCATTGTTTGCGTTGATCTAGCGTTTGGAATTACAAAGTCCTCTTCACATCAGTGGAGAGCGATTTTTTTCTGTAGAACGATACGTAGCTGTTTGTGATGTTCGTGCAAATGAAGCCTTTCCGGTTACATCATGAGTTGCTTTTTACACTGGCAGTGAAATGCCTTTATCGGATTCCTTGAACGCAGCGAACAATCTCAAATTAGTCTTGGCTAAAAATTGTGTTCTCATAGATGCCATTGCCATCCTCAGTGCTGGAAACGTAACTTCGCCGTCAGTGCTTCAGCAAAAACAATGAATTTTGTACGTCATGAGCACCATGAATTTATAGCGCATGTTTGCTTGAAGAATTTTCTGAATCTCTTAACTCACGACAGCTTTTTATCTGATTTCTTACGTAAGACGTTTGGTAATGAAGTCACTCCTTCGTTTAGTGCAGTTTAGAGCTGTTGTCACGTCAATATGTGTGCACATGTCACAAGTTTTCTGATCACTGTGATTCATTGACAAGCTGACAAAATCTATATTGCGTTGTAAGCGTATATGTACTGCAAAATACATGAAACTAACAATTCATATCAGAACCAGGTTATGAAAGACATTTTATACTACTGTTTTTGCGTTCTGTAAAACGCAGTACTGATATTGAGGCGTTCACGCTTGTGCCACCGAATTTGTACTTGGTCGATCGTTTTTGACACGAGGGTGCACATCTGACAGGGGTATTCGAGAAGGGCGAAACAATCGAACTGAACATCGGGCTGTCGCTGATGAACGGGAACGGATCTGCGTGTTCAGGTTGATAGATTGTCTTCTGTCAATACAGAGCTTTTTTAAACAAACCATACGAGCGAGGCAATGTCTGATCCTTATAACGTTGGAAGACCGTCGCAGATTTTGAAAAGCAATGCGTAAAAACTTCGAATGAATCGCGTTGTTAACAAAATCAACCGGAGTCAAGGCGGCCGAGGCCTTTCTAAACCAATATTGATATTTACTGTCTCGCTGTCAACGTCCATCTCAAGCGACCCTTCACTGTCATCGATTTCCCAATTCCTAAATACGTGTAACACACCGCAATATCACAGGCAACATTTTATTATGCGTATTCACGGATTTCAATAAAACAGTATCGCTTAAACCAAAAAAAATACGAATTCAATCGTTGCTCAGAGTCATCAACATCCTAGACATCGTTTTCGAAATCCTTGGGATTCTTTCGGTCAAGTTTATGCTGAGCTCGTATACCCCATGCGTACACGTTGTAGTAGATGAATGCAGCTATGAAAAATGCATGCGTTAAATGAAACGTATTTCGTAATGGCGTTGCACGATCAACCTTTTATACATACAACTAAGCGATTAGATCAACACACAACCACGACGGGATGAATTTTGTAAATGTATCCGGAAATCTAAAACGCTTCGCACTATGAAAGTACTGACAAAAATAAGTGTTTTGTTTATTTTCGCCAGGGCTGCGCATCAGCAGCTCAGTTCCAAATTTAAGATCGGTGTCAAGCGAAATTTCTGACCTATTTTGCTTCTCAGAGTAAAGGAATAAAGTTTGGCGTTTACAAGTATAAATACTGAAAAATATTGGACTTTTTGTAACCCTAATCCATACCATAACCCGACTTACCTAAACCCTGAGCCCTAATTTTCTCAGTGTATTTGATGTGTGGAGTATTCTGTGCATGCGCACATGGCGTGACGTCAGAAATTTCGCTTGACACCGGAGCTGGGGCTATAGCCATTTGAGAGGTAGTTACGACATCAGACTGCAACAATGGATTTAAGCCAGTGGTTGTCAACCTTTTTTGTATTGGTACACCCTTCAGAATTTGCTCGAAAACCTGTACACCCCTGCCATGCACTACAGTTAAATCTACTACTGCGAAAGTGCAAAATTTAAGAGATTTTTTCGCTGTAGACCTTGCTTAGCCGATTTCAAATGGTAAACCTTGCAATGTTTAAAGTATTTGTGCCATATTTAATCTCCTATACACGAAGTTGGTTTTTCTAGATCAACATTCTTCATTGAGTTTCTCTGTTTTGATTTATTTTTGACGAGAGCAGAAAATCCCTCCTCGCAAAGGTAGTTAAATGGCATGCGAACAAAAACGTAAATCGCTTTTTGACTGAGATTTCAGTAATCAGGGATGCTGAGAAGTGATA
>Ga0210059_1002436_pt1 | contig 29109 bp, 20 predicted proteins | sample Ectturendosymbi2_FD_188042 | JGI IMG/M metagenome (GOLD analysis project Ga0210059, IMG submission 188042) | Ecteinascidia turbinata endosymbiont from Florida, USA - Sample 2 (SPAdes) (version 2) | ecosystem: Host-associated > Tunicates > Ascidians > Unclassified | place: Key West, Florida...
ATGAGAACTCTCATTCATTGTTGCGTAGCCAACGTCACGGAGCAACGATAGTGCCAGCCAGAATGAGCATATGGAAATTTCAGTGATACAAGCCCCGAACGTTTGCATTCACAAAGTGTAGGTTGCGTGCTGAGCCCAAGGGACGCTGCTGATCTGGAATGGCCCCTGAGTGAAGGTATGCAAGTTAGTGGGCTGCAGCCTGTCTGAATAGCCATGATCAACTCTTGTTAAAGCGTCAAGCTGCTTAAATTGCCAAGTGTGACGCTTACGCACGTTTGTGGCACAAACAGTCACAATTGCTGAGCAAAAGGTCTGCCCGGAGTCGGAGTCGTTAAAATTTTCTACCACTCCGACTCCTCAGGTTGAAAATCCTTCCGACTCCGACTCCTCGACTCCGACTCTGACTCCACAGCCCTAGATGTAACTACACGATTTCCAGGTATCCGTAGGCGCCGTATGTAGCAATGGATCGATGTACCACTGCTTCGCCAGGAACAGGTTTGCGGAGGAGCGATGAGCTGGAGATGTTGTATTGATATTTATCCTTTTTTATTTGTGAATTGTATTTCCTTTTTTTGCAAATCATGTTAGTGTTCGAGTTAAGATTAAGCTTATGGGCAATAAACAGTGTACCTCCTGGATTGTTACAAAGAAAAACCTCACGAAAAATTTTTCACGTGTGTTCTGACAGTAACCAGTTTACCTGGGAGATTCGGGCACAAACATAGACAAAGAGCAAAAGATGATTGGAAGGAAAGACATATAGAACTGTAAGTGCCTCCAGTCTCTCCACAAAAATGAAAAAAGTGACAGAAGCATCTCGCCTAACGTGAACATTACTTGAACATTAATTCCAACGGCTGTTTTCCACTTGTCTCCAGTTATCTCCATGACTGAAACAAAACTTTATCTTAGTAAATTGATGTGGGAAGACGCAAAAACACTGAATATTGCACTAATAACCTCACACAGGTAAGCGTTATTATAACCTGGTATGCATAGAATGTTCAAAATTCGAAACTGGAGCGATGTGTTTTTTTTGGTGACGTCCTTATTTCATCACAAGCAGGGTGTTATTACAGGTAGAATTTCAAAGAAAGTTTTCTGAGCAATTCAAAAAATCGCACTTAAAAAAATTTAAAAAAAGACAGGTGTGCCTGCCAACCATTCATTCTGCTGTTTTTTCGTCAAGATTAGATGGACGTCAGGAGATGATGTTTCCCACTGACACATAATATGAGAAAAACGACCTCCGATATTTTTCCAAATTTTTTTTCGAAACATTCGCATTTGCAAGCTGCAGGCATAAGTTAAAAGCAAGGTTCAACCAGATACTTTACATTATGCCCTGGATTTTGTTAATTTTTCGATACGCACCATAAACGAAACAGGAGAGGTAGCTTGCTTGAACCAGAATCGCCAGCGCGAAGCGGAGAACCACGTATGAAGGTAGATTCGGTGAGAAAGAACATCCAACGCCCACACCTATCATGCAAAGCTGGCAAACGATCATAGTTGGCAATCGGCCGATCCTGTAATCAACAGCAACAAACTGCATCAATGCAGTAAGTAGAAATTGAAATATTAATGGAGCAAAGCATCCAGCTGGAAATGTCCTTACCGAGCTGCTTTCGTTTCAGTCGGAGCTAAAGCACAGGTTGTTTCTAACTTACCAAATCAAGAAGTGAGCTCTTGCAAAACCTTATGATAAGAAAATCTACCTTCGACTTCTGCATGAGCTTGTTTGACTCATACCTGTCAGCAACAATCCCTCCGGCCAAAGCACCCACCATAATGCCCAGGTAGAAAACCGACGTCACAACTGATTCAATTATGACGCGATCACAAACAAGATTCCACTGTAAAATAAAACACAACATAAACGCGATAAACATTAAAGATTGTTTGAACAAAAGACAAAAAGCAATTGTTCATCAACCCTAGGTGACAGTTGATCGAAAAATATGAACAAAACACATTTCAAGATGTGGTTCAGCTTAGTTTGCATCCTAAACTTTTATCTGCACTTTCAAAAAAAGTATTGCAAAACAATTCTGTTTGACCAATGCAAAAACTGGGTGATTAATGCAAACTTCCAATGATCAATACTTGGATTTCGTTCAGCAAATTGTCTAAGGTCTTGAAGTGATGTCACCAACAACATCGACAGAAAAATATAATAGGATTGGATCCTGGCACATGCCTCTGTCACAACTGTTTCCTTGTACGTTCCTGTGTCGTAATGAAATCCTTCATCGCAATTAATCGCAATAACATGTGGATGCACAGGTGGGTGAGGTCTGATACAGTCAAACGTTCCTGGTGTGCATGCAGAGAAGTTATAATTGTAACGTTGACATTCGGAGTAACCCTGCGTAAAGAAAAAGAGATAAAACCCATAAGGGATTAGTTTTGTTCAAAGTAAAAATTTTAACTGAAATTTTAGACTTTTTTGTGCGTTTCAAAAAAGATTTGCTGTCAACATACGCAGACAATAAAATTTTGGCTGAAAAAGAATTTTTTGTAATATAAAATAAAAAAGACATTGTAGTGCACGTAGGTTGTGATATTCCACAGGCATGTGCTGAAGTTCGACACCAACATTTGAAAAGAACCATTCATTCAAGTATACCACTACTAACCAGTGTAACATGAATATAAATGAATTCTGTATTTGAAATATTTGAGATGCCTAATGCCAACTTTCCAATTTTCGTGTGCTTTTGCAGACGTTTCATAAACTTACAAATCACTTTTTTTTAATGTAAATATACGATTTTCTCCCACTAGACGTATCCATACATTGCACGTGACATGTTGGAAGCAGATTCCTGAATTTTGTAGAACAGATCTTATGCATTGCGCGTTGCAGTTTGTTCAAGTCATGTGACAAGTGTGAAACGCAGTGAATGTTCCAGACATTAGCCTATACCAGTGGTTCCCATCCTTTTTGGTGCAAAAATTAGTTGTTGTTAAATAATGGCATTATAAGTTCCTCAACAAAAATGTGTGATAGTTTGCTAATAACTCACAAATATAAAGTGATATAACTAACTGAAAGAGCCAATGTCAACTTTAAAAAGAAGTACAAAACTTACAATGAATAAGTACCTTAACTATGAAGTGGAAATTCCGCCCCTGAACTCGTGAAATTCCTCCCTGGGGTGGAATTCCTCCCTGGGGTGGAATTCCTCCCAGGTTGGGAACCATTGGCCTATACCATACGAGTGCTGGTTGCCATTGTACCGGTCAGGCACTACCTCATACGAGCTACATGAGAGAGATTCACCAAGAATAGGATCCTTGATAAGAGCGTATACCAATCTGGTGGTTGTAATTTAAGTGATCTCGCCGAATTAGCTGCAATACTTTATGATTCCAAATAATATGCAGCCATTCGGGGGTTAACGCGGACCCAATCCACAATGTTGTTCTGTATTATGAGCGATCACTCCTAAATACTGCGGGTAATGAGACATAATCTCTACCATGATTTGGGAACCACTGCCATATAGTGTTTAAATTTTCATGATAACTGTTTTGCAATCTTGAATCAAAACCTCGAAGGGACAGCAGCACTGGTGTAGGATGCAGGGGTTCAGGGGTGCAACTCCACCCCCAAAACTTTTGATTTGGTGAAAATCCGGGCAAAATCACTTCAAATCCGGCAAAATCTGGAGAAATTTGGCAAAATGTATGACAATCTTCGCAAAATTGCTGTATGTGCTTTGATTTTACAAAAATGGCACCAAAAATGAAAGTGCAGACGTTTCTTTGTATTTTTTATTTTTTTCTTGGAGATCATGTCTGTTTTTAGTTTTTTTCGGGAAAGTTAGAGGAAATTTTGGCAAAAATGGTGAAATGGTGCTTGAAGTTCCTTGATTTAAAAAAATGCGACCAACATGAAATGAAATGTAGTCGTTTTTTTGGTTTTTGGAGGTCATTTTGTTTGGAGTTTTTTTCGGGAAAATTTGCGGACCAAATTGGGGCAAAATCCTTCGCACCCTCAAACATTTCCCTACTCCTACACCTACGGAAAGCAGCGCGTGCGTATTTTCGGGACAAGTTACAACTGAGCGATTAATGCAAGCGAGTTATCTTTTTCGTTTATGAAAACCCTGTCTGACGCAATACAAATTTATTGTTTACGGTTACACTTTGTTAGCACTCAAGTTGTACTTGTGCTGTAAATTTTAATTTTGTGAAATAAATCGTCGTTATTTTGGGAGGTAAGTTTTTGGAATGTTCAAAATATACTTATGATTGCATGGTTTTTCATGTACTTTGGCTTTTTCAGGTTGTGGAACAACTTTTGCAATGAAAACAGAAAAAAAGGAAGTAGCTCTCTACTCCGTCCTCTGAAATTGCAAGCCTTCCTACAAAACGCTTGCTGAAAAACAAGAACAGAGAAAATGCAATAATGTCTACATGATTACGTATGTTTCGCGCTAAAAGTTAAATCGTTAACCGCCTGCCCAGTATCTTTTCTGCTCAACCAGTGATTGCAAATGTGCATTTGATAGAAACTTTTAAATAATCTTGCAAAATAGCACCACGAAAATCAGAAGAAACGAAACAACTTCTTTCAGTTTTCATTTACACCAAATGCAGGTGTTTGCAAAAAAATGGCTATTCGTCGCATCAGCAAATGATGTTTGCAACCAACAGCAAGAACCTGGTTTTGGCATGTCTGTAAATCTCACATCCCATGTGTTGAAAGTGAAATGTCCATACACAGGGTATCACGGTTGACATGAAAAGACAATTTCGCTACCAAACTACGGCAGTAGTTGTAATCCCGTAAAGGCGAAGATCTCCGTCACATGGCGATAAATCTATCTGCAGGGACCAGAGGTATCCTTTTTTAATAAATGATACATTCCAAAAACTCTTAAGACTCGCTTACAACAGTGTCTGCCTTCATTGTAAGTGGATTAGAGTTGTAGCACGTGTTTGCTATTGCAAAAATTAATCAAAATTTAGAAAGACAAGGCGGTGTCGACCAGCAGCTTGATGTAATAAGCAGGGCAACAAATTTTTTGAGCTAAAAACTAACAATTTTGACTTTATAATTTACAAATTTTGACTTTATTTTGACCTATACATTTTTGCGTTTAAAACTGCAAAATAATTCAGCCTTAGATGTTGAGGTTAACCCAGAAGCATATCCATGCACTCTAAGCCTCGAAACTAAAAAAATTTGGTTGTTTAACTTTGGGGATGATATATTGATAAGTACATTAATAACTACAGTAGAGTCAATCCTGAGAACATCATAAAGCTGAAACACTATGTACAAAATGGATTGAGCATTTACTAAAACAAGTACTGTAAGACCACATTTCTCGCCTACCACACCTATCGTACATAATTTTCAATCGTCCAGTAGTGGGCAAAACAACATTATTACGTCAGAATGCGCAACAAACCCATTATTATTATAGAATTGCAACTAAACTTGCAAAAGCATATCAGTATCTGTTGTTGTAGTTTCAATAAAATATCGATAAAGAGAAAAAACTGTGCTGCAAGAAAATTTTGACCTAACGATAAATTTTGACCTAATGATAAACTTTGACTTTTTTTGACCTAATAACTTGGGATTCCCTCATGGTATGAGCGTGAAATTTGGTTTATGGACGTTTCATAAACTTTAGAAACGGCAGAAAAATTTTGACTTTATTGGTTTTTGGTTGCCCTAGTAATAAGTCTTCAGTGTTCCAGGAAGGTTTCAGACAAGGAATGGTAATCTCATGAATGATCTGTTTTGTCGCCGGTTGCAGGAGAAAGCTGTCTCGGTGTCAAAATCCTGTGCTCTACATTTGGGCACGCCCAAGCAAACCCAGTTTTTCAAAGGCAAACTATTACAAAAGGTTCTTTTCGTGTGTTTTAAGTTGTTCGCACTTCTTTACTGCACATCTCGCTATACCAACTAAACAAACAGGACGGAGAACCTCGCCAAGAAACATGAAAATCGCCTAGTGTTCACTCTGCAAATTCTGGCGATAAATCAGTCAGGAAGCGAACTCGTTTTCAGCACAACAAACGAAGTGGATAATGTCAAGAAAATTATTTTTACCAACTCTGTTGTGCAACGATGTACCGATATATTCCCACAATCACAAAATAACAAGTTCAAAACTTATCAAAAGTCTCCTCTTTCGGCATGCAATATGGCGAAATTTTAACTGCGAGTACCAGCTCATGGTTTTATGTAAAATGTCGGGTACAATCTATCAGAGTCGCTGTCCAGTATTTGAGCTGCAAGCAGTTGGATAAAATGCAGCTGATGCAGGGATTTACAAAAAAGTAAACGATTTTATGTAAGGAAATTTTAGAAACATGCATAACTGTTACTTCGTCGTTTGAGCGAGTTCTTCCAACCCACTTCTTGGCCGCACTAGATCTCGGGGCAGAAGTTGAGCAGTCATGTGACTGTCTCATGATCAAGAACCGTCAGGCCGTGCAATCCATGGGGAGCTTGATGAATTCCACGTTGGAGGATAACATGGTCGACCGTTAGTTCTTCTCCACCACACTCACAAGCCGCAGAAGAGGCAATATCCGATATGTGTAGGCAGGAGTTGAAACCTCCGACACCGGTACGGAGGCGGTTAAAACCCGGACCCGCGCTGTTCTTAGTGGCGCCATTCCAGGAAAGTGGGTGCTGATTTCGGGGATGAAAGTACGGAGTTTCATAGTGTTGTACAAACACTCACCATTCCATCGGTGATCCACCTAGAGCGCCGCAGTTCTGTTATTGTTGTCAGATAAACTGATGAGTTGTTGTGCGGCGAGTACAAATGGGTGCCTCAATTTGAGATGCCGTGCATTACTCAGTGGACAGATGAGCGCTGAGTGGAGCAGACGTCCAGGCTCCATCATGGCACGGTGTGCTAAAGGCAATGTGGCTCCTTTGCGACGAAGCTTAGCAGGTTGGATGCCTGTAAGCATAGGTAGGTTCTAGGTTGTGACGCAGGCATCCAGTCTCAATTCGCAAAGCGTCATTGATGGAAGGGTCAATGAGGGGGTGTGAGCACTGCCGCACCATACAGAAGCGCAGTACTCTGTTGTTGAATGGACCAGGGCTAAGCTGGCTGTTCGCAACTTTGCTGTTTCAGCACCCCAACCCGAGTCAGCAAGCTGCTTCAACAGTGCAAAGCGTGATTTTAACATTTTGCGAAGTAACTCGTGGTGCCGGCGACACGTGAGCAACCTGTCCAACGTTACTCCGAGGTATTTAGGCTCGGAGCAAAAGGGTATGAATTTGTTGTCGTAGTTGAAATCTGTTACAGCGCATGGTGACGAAGTCATGCGTGGAAAAGGATAAGATATAAAAGCAAACGGACTGTCTCCAGAAAGCCTATGGAATCAACACAATCTCCACATAGAGGCATTACTTAGAAACGTAATACAAACATAGGTCCGCAATCAAGAAAAAAGTGTAACGATGTTTTGCGAGAAGTCGTAGATTGTGCAAATTCAATTCTAAATCGTGCGAAAAAAACAAATAGTTGCCTGGAAACTGAGATACAATGGCCTTCACCAACAAAAACTTTCTACATTCAGACGTTTGTTTTGTCTGTGCCGAGACAGAGTTCTATCCCGTGTTTTTAAACTTTCGAGTGTACTGGGACTTTTACGCTGAACAAGGAGTCCTCAAACTCGTTAAGCGTCGTGAGACGTTCTGGTTTGCAAATCTGGCATAGACAGTATTGATTTTTATCATTTAAGCCAAGTTAACGTAAGTCTTCAAGTGAAAGCACGTGATAAATTTCAATAAACCAGCAAAATCAACACCATGAAGACCAAATTCCTACTTTGGTAAAAGAGCGTGTAATTCAAAACTTTTATAGATTTTCTTTGTCCACGACAGTGTATGAAAAATTCAGGAAGGGTGTTCAAGGACATTGTTTTGAAAAATAACATCTCTAGCCTCATTTCCGGTCACACAAACTTACCTAGAAATCATTTAACTGCGCATTTTCGTCAAGATAACGATGAGCGTCCGGAACGAAGCTCGTAAATTAAATTTGATTAAGAACTGATGATGCCTGCTCGGCAGACGGAATATATACACTGATAAGATCATAGTATCTGATCTTTAGTAGTGAAAGGATTCTTTTCGATAAATTGGGTTTCTTTATACACATTCTTGAGTACGAAAACTTTGCAGAATGTGCTGTTGCTCTCTCTGTTCAGAAGAAATGTAATAAAAATGCAGAAAATATGGAGCCACTAATTTCATAATTGTATTAAATTTTGTTGTTTGGTTTTACAGTATACGAGCTTTGTTTTATTTTTTGTGGTAGCTAGGTGATAGGCTCGTTAATATATTAGAAAATTTATATTCTTATGCTGTGTGAAAAGTGGTTCATGTAGCTTTCAGGACAACCTGACCAACTTGAAACTTTATTCCGACTTTGCCTTTTGTACTTTATTATAAATTGCATTTAGTAAAGGTACACAAGGTTTTTGCCAAAGCGTGAAACGGGCACCGTGAAAAAGTTGAAGAGCAGTGTTCGAAAGGCTATGGTCAGGAGAGAAAGGTTGAACTATTCTAAGGAGAGGAAGGTTGAAAAGCACTATTTTGGGGAACTAAGGCACTAACATTACAAATATTCCTCTTGCCACAAGTATGTAATCTACAATTGAAAACGTGGATTTGAAATAAGCACTGGAACATAATGGGCTTCGCCAGAGCAGCACTTGTTAAACGTTTGCAAAGTAAACTGGCACAGTTCTGCCATTATGTTCAAAACAATTTCTTAATATGTTTTATTCGTTTCACTTGAAATTTCAAAGTGCACACCATCAGAACACATTGCCATCAAGGCAAAGTTTAGTTAATCGATTCTGAGATTGAAAAATATGAATTATTATTAGCGTTATTTTATCAGAAGAGCAAATGATATTCGTTCTAACGAAGTTTCAGCTTTTTTCTTTGACTGTGGAAGGTGTTTTGTACTTCATAAAGTAAAATGTTTTTAGGGTTATTCATATTGTAGTTTCTTGGCCAGAAAAATAACGGCGCAAACAGGAAAGATTTCGGAAAAGGTTCTCCTCAAACTGAAAGGTATTTCCTTAATTACAATTGCTGTTGATCATCAAAAAATCCTGCGTTATTACTTATTACTTATTCATGCATAGCGTACCAATTTTTAACTTTGGTTCAATAAAAATTTTCTAGTTTGAAATAAAACTGAAGGAACAAAGAAAAACGTTACATCACGGTTACATTCAATATACTAATGCAATTTAAGCCAACCAAATATGTGAATTGGTGCATGACTGTCACAACCATACTAAAAACCAGTGTTGGCTCACGTTTGTACTATCCTTCCATGGAATGGTGTAATTCTTTATCTGTTGCTCGGTTACGTTGTGGTACAATTTAGGGTGGTTGTCTATTGACGGTAGAGCACACCTGTGAGTGGGAGTGGCTTCAAGGAACACTGATCCTACCATGTTGATTCCAGCTGGCATTGTTACTGTGTAAACAATCAAAACCAGCAATAATTGGTATCGGCCAAGATCGCCAATTGCTTTAAGTATCACATTAAAATCCACAGTTGAGTCATCTTCGTCATCAATGCATTTTGCTTTGTCACTGTTGGTCAGAAGATTTCTTTTCTCTAGATCTTTGGTCATTTTGTTCACTTTTTATAAAGAACAATCTTCAGAACGGCCTATTTTTTCTGCAAAAGTTAATATTTACTTATTTTAAGTAAATTAATGAACTTGCCTGGCACTAAGTGAAAAATTGTTCAGATTTTCCAGCGATTGCTTATCAAAAATTCAGCTTTCTATTCGTGAGAACAGGTTGCTACATAAATTACCGAGTGGAAACTACCCGACAATGATTTGCTATGTAGCTCTGCAGAATAAGACCTTGGAAAGGCTACTCGAAATAAGGTTTTCCTAATATCTTAGGCAGTGCAACCAAACAAACGATCGGAAACCAAAACATAAAAATTGAAACCTACTCAAGAGAATTTTTATGATTTTATCGTACCGTACACAGAGAGTTTATTTTGAATCGTACCACAAGCAAATATTTTGTCACGTTCTCTAGAAAACCACACTGACTTGGCCAAAGTAAGAAATGCTGGGAATTTTAACTTGTTTGTCATGAAATTGCAGTGTCGAACTCATCGCGCTATGCTTGTTGCACGCCCATCAATCTTTGTGCCGCAAAGTTTTGTTTTTAAGTTGAGTGAGTTTAAATTTCTGACCTAAATCTCTGATATAATCTGCATTATCTGCAGAGATCGTTCACGGCCCATGCGCATGCATTACTTTGATTTACCCACGATTTGGTTATAAAAGTCAGCTCAAACAGTTCCGTTTCGAAGATTTTTTGCATCATTTTTGAAAGAAATCTAAGGCTTCTAATTGTAGAGCAATACTGTTAATTCTCCATCTCAATCTCAAGTCGGATACTGCAAAATGTACAAAGAGTTACACTGTTTGCCACGAAAACATTGTTTCTGAAAAGCTGCAGAAACGAAATAATTCCAGCTAATAAAAACTCAGCTCAGCTACTGAAGCAATTTCTTTGCAAGGAGGTTTCTCGATGTGAACTTTTCTTAGGTTCTCCACATGAACAGTTGCGGCTGTCTGACGAGGCACAGCAACGAAATGACTGCAAAAACAAATACTACCACAAGCAAACCGGCATTACAACATCACATACAGAAAGTCATGTTATAACAGATATGCTGGTTGGAATGTATTGTACAAAAATAACCAAGGTTTAAGAGTATCGCACTCGCACATTGAATGGCTTGCTTTACTTTCATTCCAGCAAACCAAAGTTTAGTGAAAGCATTCGAGTACTAACTGCAATGATAACGACTGCATGGTATTTTCAATTCAATCACAAACTGATATGCCACATGCAAGTTTAGCGCCAATGGAACAACAAGGGTAGTTCGAAATCAGTTTAGTGCAAACAAATACATGAGCAGAAATCACACAGGTAGAAACAGGACCGTTTTTAAGCCGATTTCACCGATTTCGTCCAATCGGGCCCCGCGCCAAAGGGGCCCCGCGCTCCGCCTACAACCAACGCAAACTCACACTTTCTATCGAAGCTGCTTGTGCATAGTAGCCGGCGCGGGCGTGGCTCAGTTTATTTTTTAAGTTGTTTTGAAAGACCAAAACGATTACCAAATTTTTCCAACGTTCTCTCAACCTACAGTATAAACTCGCTTTACTACCACCATCAAAATAAACTGAAACATTGATTTACAAACATCTCGGTATTCAGATGAAACAATTGCGCTCTCTGAAAAAGTCTTTGCAGTGAGCAAGGTCAAAACTTGAGAAAACTCTGGAGGGTCCCACAGTATTTTTCAAGCATGGGATACCTTGCCAACGATAATCCAAGTGAACTGCGCGGTTTTTAACGCCCTCATCAAAGTTCTGTAGTAAGAATGGTCATTGTTTTCAGTGGTGAGTAACCAAGTTTTTTTTCACTAGCACCTCGTTAAGGCAGGGAGGGGTTAATTCTTTAAGCTGTTTTCTGTTTTATTTACAAAAGGGCTTCTTATTAGGAACGTCAGGTTTCAGTAGTTGCTGCAAAATACGGTTTGATAATTGTTGAACGTTGATATTTCAATATTTACTACTACTTGTCTTCTGAAGGTATGGCTTAGTTCGTAATTGCTAATGTGTGCTGCTTAGTCCTTTAATGTTGTTGTTCATTTTCCGTCTCGTATAGATGGGGTGAGGCAACCTGAGATTGGCGTAAACGTTTGAAATAAAACGCGTTTTTCTTATGAATTACTATCTCAGATGTGCAATAAATAACGGTTCCCTAAAAAGTAACAGAAAATTACTAGCAGTTAAGCCACTTGCAAACAGAAGTGATATTTGGTTCAAGTGAAGTAAGCCTCATGATGTTCATGTGGTGAAAATTGCATCATGATATACTACTGAAACAAGGAAGGATTGTGGTACCAATCTCACAGACTGGCGTTGTAATTTCTGAGATATAGCCTAACAAATTGAAAGTTGCAAAAAGTCTGAAAAGGTGTAAAGTGGAGTAACTTTTGTGGAGGTTTAAGGCTATTACAGTATTGCCTGTTTTGAAAAATTAAAAAGTATGTTTAAACTTATTAGGAGATCTACAATCACTTCATATATTTCTTTAGTGTTAATAGAGAAAAGAGTTTTCCGCGATATTGAAAAGCTGAAAAACAAAAAAAATTATATTGAAAAACAACCTTCTCCGGGATATTGAAAGCTTGCTCTAATAAGCGGTTTGTACTCCTTTAATTGGTGCTCTATTACGTAGTTTTCACTGTAACCATTTTCCACGTGTAAAGTATATAGTGACAGGCAGGTGTTCTGTACAGTCGAATTTGGGCTATTTGTTTAAGAATATGTTTTGTCTGTACTGCAACTAAGCTAAATATTATGAGTCCAAGAGACATAGGCCGAAAAAGACCAAGAGATATAGGTCGAAAATATTAAGCGGCAGCCAAAAGAGGCCTTAAGTTAAGGCGAAAACAGACCGAAGCATAAAAAAAGAAAGCTGCGTTTGACAAGTATTTTAACCACTGAGGATATACCTTCAATGCCACACCACACTGCGACAACGTAGGCAGCTAGCCTGGTCATGTTACACCAGACAGTCAATGTGGAAGTTTATGTACGGGAAGTGATAGCTACAAGTCGTTTCCAGTGTTGGTTCTGACAAAGAAGGAACCTCGTCAGATGTGTATCTGATGACGCATGCGAGCAAGAAAATTCAAAATTTGGAGGAAAAAATAATCCTGCTACCTAGCCAGAGGTCATGAGTCGGGGTGTTACCCTGGGCAGTAGCACAGTCAAGAATATTGTTCGGGAGGGGCCAATCAATGACATCGTCAGTCACCGATGTTTTTCTAACGGTTGAAAATTGATACAAAGGACCAGTAAAAACCTTAGCAAGTTTGTTTCGGGGTGAGCCATGGCCTCTTCGACCTCATTCTGGCTGCGCCTCTAACCCTGGACTATTTAGCCCAAATAAGACCGCCTGCAATCATAATGGTAGATTTCCCAGAAACGAAAGTGATGGGACACGATTTTCTAAGTTTCACCGCAAAAGAATACCATCACATGGTGAAGCGGCAGGTCATCCATGGCTAATACTCCTGGCCTGGAAAATATAATCTTTTGTTACTACTGCAAAGTTTTCGGCTCTGGATATCCACTATCACAGTACTCAATACCTCTCTGTTGGTACTACACTCGTACATCCTTTCTGATCAGGAGGTGCCTAGCCAGAGAGGAGGTATAAATGAGGGTTATAATTCTTTGATTTATTGGATGTAACGGCGCTGTCCAGTCAAGTCCCTGCTGGAGAGGTCTTGGGTTCACCGTTACGGGCCCCGCCTTTGTAACATCACCGATTTCTATCATTACGCCACACACCCCCTCAAAACATTCTACACACCACTGAGTGGGGCCCCGAAAAAGTGTTTCAAATCGGTCCCCGCACTTGGTAACGCCGGCCCTGAGTAGAAATCACTTTTGCCTTAAGATATCAGTTGACACATGGAAATCTACAGTGCATACTGCATGATAAATGGGGATTAAGGACCATTGCATCAAAAATGTCAAATTTAAGATTATTACAAATAAAGACAGGTTACCGTTGTATTGCACATACACAATAATGAAAAGCTAAAAGCTAAAGCTCATTGGGTCGCAAAACCTTCTACTTGGCCTCATGTGGCCCCTGGACCGCGCTTTGGACATAGCTGGCCTAGAATTTGTGATCGCACAAACCATCTTTGCCTTGTGAAACCATACAGTATAAGCTTCCTGAACTGCCCTAGCATAATAAAACCTTGTCTGGAGCCACACTGCAACTACCGAATCTGATGCATAACAAGTGAAACACATGGTGAGTTTAATTCACAGCCTCAAGAACACTTTCGAGAACACTGCACAGCCACTTCTTCCTTGAATTAACACCACCAGATAGACTGGAATGGGTATGGATCTATGCATTTATGCAACTATTCACTTATGCAACTATGCATTAATGCAGCTATGCAGTTATGCAAGTGTGCCTCTAGAATAATAAGCGTTTATGCAACTATGCATGTGTGATACTATGCATTTGTGCAACTATGCATTGAACCCATTATGAATTTATGCAACTATGCATTTATGCAATGTTCAAACGATTCGTCACCTACGTTCCTAAATTCCTAGCTCACAGTAAAGCTGGCGTCATATTCGCGCGGCAAATGGCAAGAAGATGGCCACGTGACCATGCCTGACCTACCAACAACGAGAGAAAGGCAGGATGAGGTCGCACCAAACGATCTGAAGACACTTTAGCGCTCTTAAAGGCTTTACACATATCTGGGATTTTGCATGCAAAGCTAATTCGTTTAGTTTTCTGGTCGTTAAGCATTTCTACATCCCAAACACACAAATGGCCGTACCCATGTAATTAAAAATATATGTTATGGTGGCCATGCATCTCGTAAGAACTCTTGGCCTACTGTATGCGAACACTTACTGTAGTAGAAAGACGGCCAAACAAATGATTGGCAGCAGGCTGGGCTCAGTGTGTGGGAGTATAGCAGAAGCAATGCAGAAAATAAAACTATCTTCAACTCACTGGCGACTGTAATTCATAAAAATGAACATGATGCAGTCGGCAATAGCGAAAAGGTTTGGTGCCCCTGATGTAGTCCCTGAAATGGCGATAGAAAGAAAAATGTTAAACGTTTTGATGTATCACATTGCATGTTTCATTTTTATAATTATCATCGAAAACACCGTATTATATGAAAAACTTTAATTGTATGATATTAACCAATCCTAACCTCCTGTGGTAATTAGCTCAAGTCGACTGTGGCGCGTTTTGATATCTTGAATCTGTCCGAAGTTTCGTTTAGTTAAGTAAAAGTTTCTTCCACGTGTACTGCGTTCAGTCCTGAGATTTTCCAATTGCACTATGGTTAGCACACTTTCATCCTTGAGCTGATCAAACAAGGAGGACCATAGTTACAACAACTTCTTAGTTACAACAACTTAGTTAAACAACTTCTTGTTGTTGCCGATTAGAAATTAATAAATAGAAACAAGTTGCGAATCAAGTGACTCCAACTTATTGGTTTGTATCATCCACTGGTTTGAACCAAGAAATACCGTAAAGACTTCTTTTCTGCGTGCGATTCATTCAAATCACTTTCAACTGCAGTCTGCGCGTGCTTTTTCGTACATACATCACTCTTATCTCTAACGGGTCAAGGTAAAATTAGCATTACAATGCATGCGCTGTGACAGATCACCACATCATTTTACTTGAAGTTATGTTTAGGAGAGTAACAGCATCTAGTTGTGATAGTAGGGACCTTCTCAAGCAATTAGATAAAAAAAAAACAACTTCAATGTATCTCACGATGTCAATCAATTTTTCACTCCTTTAACTGCACGATAGCCAGGGGCCAAGGGGCCATGCCCATCAAATTTCTAGTATATCGTATCGTTTTGTGCTTTGAGAGGAGGTTTTCCAAACAAAATAGTGTTGCTCGCTTGAAGTCATAATATTTGGCCCCCCAAAATTTTGGGCTGGCTACGCCACTGAAGCACAAGCATTGTTGGGACAGGTTATCGTAGCCAAACTGGGTTAGATTTTGGCGTACCATTTTTCATTGTTTCTGCAACAGTGGTAAAGATGGGGTTGTTAGAGAAGTTCACAAGGCACTGGTGCACGCCAGGATGCGCAGTGGCGAACGTCAAGCAAAGCGTCTGAACAGAAGTCTCGGCAGTGGTGGTTCGGCCATTTGCTCAAAATGCCCCAAAAAAGGTTGGCGAAACAAGACCCGCTGGCCACACATGCGTGAAAATGCCCCAGAAGTTTGGAGAAAGGCCATGATTCCGTCATTACAACTCCGACCTTCTTTCAGTGGGTATTGATTTGAAGACTGCAGAACTGATAACAATTTCTTAAAATCGTGCTGCCTCGTGACCCTCACCAGAGGAAGTAATGGTTTGAAAATGAATGAATAAGCAATGGTTGAAAAACAAGGCTTCACTTAGGTTTTCGTTTTGATTTCAGAATCCAACATTTTCCGTAAGTTATTTCAACGGTCAGCTGTTAATCGCCATCAGCTCAGTAATATCTTCAAATCTGTTACCGTAACACCAGCTTCAGAAATCTTGTCAATTTTAAACTCAGCAACATAAAATGTTTGAGATACTCTTACTTTTAAAGGCCCCACAGAAATGTTCAAAATGAGGATGCAAACGGCAAGCGCGCAAACCTTCACGTTGCAGAAGGAAGAAACAAAAGAGATCACATGCCGTGCTCATTTTATCTCTGCTTGTTGGCGCCACATGCGCATAGGTGCTATTCTTGGCGCACATCCTGTTCGTGGTGATGCCATGCTAACCGATTGGTCTCAACAACATTCCCCTATTTTCACAACGAAGAGCACGGATCGCCCGTTCTTTTTGTGAAGGTTTCTTCTGGCGTTGCTTTCACATCCTGGTCAGAGCACCACTTTGTTGACGTGTCTCTTTCTGCAACTGCGTGCGCTTAATCAACGAAACTCATTTAGTCTGACCTGTGAGAGACCAAAGGCGACACTCAGGCTCGCGGCTGTTTCAGACACGAAGCAGGCAGGGGATTTGAGAGGTGACGGCTTTACGTCACATAACCGCAACGTTCGTCGACCATTGACACAAAAGGCGAGGCATATATTTTTTACCACTGTGGAGAGACCAACTAGCAGCAAAAGGTGGAGAAGAGCCGGAACTGCTGACAGAAATGCACTGGCCAGCTAACTCAATGAACGATTCCCGCAGACCACACCTAGAGGTAATTATACAGTACACGAACAAATGCAAACAGAAAAATGAAAGAATTCAACTTAAAGGGCGTTCTGTGACTACTACAACCACCTGAACAGTTGGTAGCCGGACGTCTGCCGCCCAGGACAACTTCTACCCACGATAATCGCTCCCCGCACAACTACCACCTACCAGAACATATAGAGCCATCTATATTTAACAAGGTGCTGCTTTCATGTCAAACTTTTTAAATCACAAATGTGTATAACAAATGTTTCTTTGTCCTCTGGTCACTTTTAGTAACCCTCACTTCAACTTCAATAATACAGTATTAATGGAGAATGTCAAATCGATGGCATGACATTTTCATAAACATTCTTAAGTCAGTGCAAATCTCAACTTTTTATGAGCTGTTTCAATTTTTTAAAGCGCAATTCCATCCATACCATTGCATCGTACTCATTCCACGCGTTCATCAAACCCGTTCACTTCCGTGCATAAAGTTTGGTGCATTGCTTTACCTTTGCTTTTGATTTTGGGGTTCCATGGTAGCAACAGCAATGTTGCAACTCGGTTTGCTACGCTATGTTGAAGACAAAATGCCGTAGCACAGTGGCTACCAACTGCCTGCTGCGACAACTCTACGTGGCGCAACGCGATAGCGTAAATTTAATTTGATAGCTCGTTTTATGTGATATGCAAAACGCATTACGTAGGTGGCAGCAGGGGGGGATCCAGCCAGTAAGGTTAGAGAGGAGGGCGATTTCTGAAATATTTGGTAGTGAAGTCTCAGTGTGGTTTCACTGCTGTAAGAGGGATGAAGTATACATCGCAACACTGCTGTGATAAAACAATAGACGACAAAATTGTCTTGTATCGCGAATGCTGTTACCTTCGTAGGTTTTTGTGGGGGCAATCGTTCCAATCGCCCTCCTGGATTCGCCCCTGGGTGGCAGTTGTCCTTAGTGGCGATTGTCCTAGGTGGCAGTTGTCCGGGTGGTATTTGTCCAGGTGGCTGTTCTCCTGATACCACCTGCCGTTTGTAAGAAGTGAGAGGACGAAACTTCAAATGATGCCCCTTTGTCAATGAAGAGAACACAAAGCAACAAGGAGAAAAAGCAGATAGAGGTGCTACAGAACACTGGACTAGCTATAATGTTCGGGCAAAAGGGGGCAAATGGAGTCACCTTGGACACGGAAGGGCGTAACCTTGCAAAACTTCAAATGAAGAGTCACCTTGCAAAACTTCAGGTCTCCCGCAAGTAAGTGAAAGGTAGATCATAAAAATGTGATTCACAGTAAATCAAATCAGCTTCACTTCAACGTGGCGTAAAATGAATGTGATCTCAAACGAATGTTGTCTCAAATGAATGTGGTCTCAAATGAATATGGTCTCAAATGTATGTGGTCTCAAATGAAAAAGCCTCATGTAAATGTGGTCTCAAATGAACAGGTCTCAAATGTCGTGGTCTGAAATGAACGTGGTATCAAATGAATGGTCTCAAATGAATGGGTCTCAATTGTCTGTACACCGGTTTAGTAGGCCTAATACAGTTTTCGAAATAGACGTCTTTTGCTAACGAACAAAGGTAAGAAATGACAGCATGCACACGTAATCAGAAGAAGTGACAAGAAATATTCGCAGCACCTGTTTTAGGAAATGTTTTGAAAGATATTAGAACTTCGTTTCGCGCCAGCGTTTTGTGCGATTGACATAGCGTGTATTTTTATGCTATAATAATGCGTTTTGTGAAAAGTTGTGCAAGTTACACAACAATGCAAAAATGTTTCACATCCTGCGCATTTCTTCAAACTTAAGCTTGGCATCACATGTTGAAGTCCCCAAAGTGACCTGGCGTGAGGTGTCAGGCGCGGGGTCACCGGAAACATTGGAACGCGAGGCACCAGGAAAAGGAAAACGTGCCGCGCTACGAATAGCACCTAAACGAGCGTATATCAATCAAGTGGTAATAGCATAACCTCGCGTGGACTCCAAAGCTACTTGTGAACCTGATCAATGGTTGAATGTGCTTGCTCACATTTTTTCGAGACTCGTAGCCGTGTGAGCTCCAGTGGCGTAACTGACGGGATCAGAGGCGCGAATATCCCCAACCGGCAAGCTAAATGTGAAAAGTGGGCCCCAACCTGGCTTATATTTCGGTTTTAGTAGCATTTGGTTTTCAGTAGGTTGTTGTTCTTGTTTTTGCTTTTTCGGAGTATTTTCCGGTGATTTAAGGTTTTAGCATATCCACATCTGGATTTCACCATCATACATCAAGTTTTTTTAAGTGTTGGCTAGTGGTCTCTTTTCAGGTAAGTTTCCTCCCTGGTTAAAATCTCTAGGCACGCCACCGGTTAGGTCTATTGCTTCTTAATGAAATAGTGTGTACCTTTATGTGCTAGCTGCTATGTACTCTTGCATTTAAACTGTCCAAAATAGTGCTTCTCAACGCGTGTTCGCCGTTTGGTTTTGGGGGTGGGTCGCCGTAATCCCTATATTATTATTAACTTTCACAGTAATGTCATAAAGTCCTGTTGATGGAGGGTATTCTATTGCAATGCTCTTCAACCTTTTTTGTTATGGTGCACCCTTAAAGATGTTTTGATGAACTCATGCACCCTAGTTACTTAAACCCATGCACCCTATTTACCGACACGTCTCCCACCAAATTGCGCCCGTGTCTGCAAGTATCCCGGCCTCAACAAGCAAGTACCCTAATTCAATAACTCAGCTGCATAATTCACTTGATAATGGCTCATTGTCTGTTGCTTATGAATCTCAAATAATCTTATGCTTACGCACAACACTTTAGAATGTGCAAAGTCTAGGTTAAATCCTGGAGGTCATTGGTTGGTTAATGGTTGATTTTTGCTAACAGAAAGTTTTTGTGAAAAGTATCTGTTTAGTGTGACACGTTTGTGATGCACCCTTGTGAGCCCTTCCGTAGTGGTGCATCCCACACATATTTTGATGCACCCTAGGCTGCACCGTGCACACCGGTTGAAGAGCGCTGTTCTATTGTATAGTTTTATTTCTGACGGAAGATATCAGTTAGACCAAGACAATATCCATTATTATTGTGACATCACAATGATGTGCATGTTATTCTTCGCCGGTAATGCACTAGCAAACTACGATCCCTGGTTTCCACGCTTTAAAAAAAATTGTGCCTCAAAATTGAAGTATAGTATGGTAAGGTAGGTCGCCGAAGGTATGTGTTTCTTTTGCACATAATATTTAGGTTTTCTTGTTGGTAAACAACTCCTTGAGAAGAACTGCTATAAGAGACCTCATTACCTGCATAATTTCGGGTAACGAACCTTTCGGTGCAAACAAGTTTTTTTCGTGTATAAAACCCAAGGTCTGATGCATTACCAGCACACTGGGTTTGCGACGGGCCTAAATCGCAATCGAAACTGGTAATGAGTTGCTGCTTTCGGGCAATAAATGTATGTTTTTGTGACTAATATTTATTTACGCAGCACAAACAGAAGAGTAATTCACAGATACTTTAAATCGTGCTGTATGTATTCACGTCATTATCGAAAATAATCACTTAAAAATATGTATCAACATGTAAATGAAGCACCAAAAAACATTTATTGTAAGACAACGATGTCTCTATCGAAATTAATTAAATTTCAAATAATTGCAATCACTGCAATTAAAAAAACGTTTTTTCAATAGGTTTAAATATTTCTGCTATAGTATGCACATTTTCATTATCTGTGTTTTTCATCAGAAATCGAAAAACTTCAAGATACTATTGTCAACAGTGTCGGATCGTGGTGAAATTGGCCGGGAGGTCTGCGAGATTTCACCTCTGGTTGAACATATGGGATTGTCTCCTTGGCTGTTTTTATAATTAGTGGCGTTTCCAGTCACCCCAGCAGTCCTAATCTTATCAAACTTGTAATTTTCAGTTGTCCTTATTCATACATAGAAAACATTCACCAACCCTTTAAGTCCCGCGAAAACCACGTTTTATGCAGAGCTTTGCAATCTTATAACTCGCCAGGCGATTGAGCTAGAGAGCTGTTCAAACCCTCTACGGATGCAGCGAGTCTTGTAGTCGAAATCGAAAAAAATAAAAATTTTCTTTTCGGTGGTGAGGGTTTTCGGGAAGAACGCCACAAGTGGGGGTGTTTTTGGCTATATTTACCTGGCCCTGGGCCCCAACACATTGGGCCATTATTATGGCTCAATATTGTTTCGGAAACTAGGCCAAATCCGCGTCTTTAGAGCCGTTGAATGACTTTCTAGCATATCTGTAGCCGAAATTATGGACAAAACGCCAAAATTAGTGAAAATTTCAGCACCCACAAACCCCAGTTGTGGTTGGAAAACATCCCTTTTCTAAATGGCCATCACTCGCCAGCGGATCGAGCTAGACAGCTGTTCAAATCCGGTCTGAATTGGGAAAGACTTGTAGTTTAGGCTGAAAAAAAACTTTTCGCTGTGCGATTTTGGCCTTTTTGGCTATGTTTACAAAACCACAGGTTGTTTTGATATGTTTTGACAGGTTTCTATAAATAATCCGTGACGTCAACGGCCAGTGGGAGTGCGTGAATCGAGCAGAATCAGCAGCCCGAAACCTCGCGAAATTTAAATGCATTCTAGGATATGGTACGAGGTTTTAGAGGGTTTGATGGACTTTTTAGCATTTCTGGTTGATGAGTTGTGGAAGAAACGGTAGAATATGAAAATGGGAAATCCCCTGAAAGCCCTTGGGAATTCCTGACATATTTGGAATATTTTTGGCATAACTTTTGAACCAGAAACGGTAGAAACTTGAGCAAGGGCTCTAAAAACGCGTATTTCAGCCTAGAATGCAAAAATACTGCCAACCATAATATTGGCGCCTGGGATCAGATGATGACGTCATATAATTAACCAAAAAACAGACCCCATCATAAGCCCATTGGCCCAAAACCCCCCATCAAAATTTAAAAACTGTTTTTTTTATTGTAAACTACACGAAGCCGCTAGTAATTACAGGGTTTGAACAGCTCTCTAGCTCTATCTGCTGCCGAGTTATGGCCGGTCAAAGTTTGGCATGAAAGGGCAAATTATGCTTTTTCTGAAAAGTTAGGAATTAGGCCCAAAACTGGGTTTTTGGCCCATAATTTTGGCCACAGATGTACTAGCAAGTCAACCAAGGGCTCTATGGACGCGGATTGTCACCTAGTTTTCAACAAAACTTTGAGCCAAAAGAATGGGTCAATGGGTTGGGGCCCAGGACCGGCCAAAGGTGGCCTGTTTTTCCAAAACATGTCCTCTTTGTGACGTCGCCTCCAGAAAACCCCCCAGCGAAACCGAAAAATGTTTTTTTCGATTTTGACTACAAGACTTGCTGAATCCGTAAAGGGTTTGAACAGCTCTCTAGCTGAATTGCCTGGCGAGTTGTAGGATTGCAAAGTTTTACAAGAAAAGTGGCGCACGCGGGACTTTAGTGTTAGGGTGTTAGTGTTTACGACGCTTTAGGGTTTGAAACCAAAACTAACACAAAAGAATTAAACCGGTCCCATCAAAAGTATGGCGCACAACCACTGCCATCAAAACTGCAAAGGCGAGAGTCGAACCCAGCAACACTCCCCACCACTCGCATACTGAACTTGGAACATTCCGCTCGACTACTAAGGCGCTATTGTTAACAAAACTAAGCTTAGCATTTCATTCAAACCGTGTCATGGCAGCAGACCGAGGCTAGAACCACTTTCTTCAAGCTGGTACTTTAATCATGTTCTTTCAAATCAAGTTTAAATCTTCCAAAAAATTTCGAACAGTTTATGATTTTACACAAGATTTCTCGTTTTTTTGTCTGCATTGTTATGCTTTTCCAGTAAAAGTTTTTATCCAATTCTGCATCAGTTACAGCTGCGATGTTCACCTTACCAAAAAATTAGAGGTCTACTTGAATGCTTATAGGCTTGCCATATTTCTCATGCTTCAAAATTTTCATATTTCAATGTTTTAAAACCAGTCATATCTTTTGTTGTCCAAAAATGAGATCCACCAACTACTGCCGTACATCTTCAAACGCCAACCCTAGAAAGCTCATCAGCTTAGCCTACTGTTGCAAGTTGCACTGGTGCAGATAAAGGAAGGGCTGTATTTTCGCAGCCCGAGATTGGCGACAAGATTTGAATCAAATGCCGCCAATATCGCCAAAGTACTAGTAAAAGCATTGTTAAACTTAATTATAAAATTCAATATCCAAGAAATTCAGGTAGTAAAAAACAGTCAAGATCATATTTCCTCTGTTTTTTCTTTAAAAATTCATCGTCAAAATATCCAAAACGCTTTGCGATATGCGGATATACCACCACATTTTCAGCCAATTGTTTGGTTTCTTTCCTTTAGGACTGTGCCGAAGATAGCCCCGAAACCGGCAAATTCATTTCAACAAGTGTGCTGAAAACGTCATCGCATAAGCGGCGTCGTTGGAAAACAGCGAAACATTGGTTTTGTTGGATTCCTAGGAAACGTTGAGCAAAAATGGTGTCGGAAGTACCGAAAGTGATTGTGTTGCGAAATTTTCGTAACTAAATGCAGTGTTAAGGCGAGTTTGGCCGTTTGGCTTAATCTTTTGCCTTACATTTTTCAGGGAGGGCTGCAGCCCGGCAGCCGGTCTAGACGAGCCGCCCCTGATTGTCAACAATAGCCTTAGTCATTTAATCAAGCCCGCATCCAGCTTAGGAGTCTAGAGTGAACGAAAAGGTTTCTGAGAGGGGCCCAAATTTTTTAAACTATGTCCAATAGTTTCAAACTATGTCCCACAAGTGCTTAAGGCAAATCACGCAACAGGAGATTTAGGGACATGTGGGAATTTAGGGGCATGCAAAAAATTACCACCTGGTATTTGGACTAAAATAATGGGAAGAGCAGTGATGTGTCGTCACACGTGTCAGCAGATAGGGGAGCGGTATCATCGCTACTTTCAAAATAGGAGATATCCACCACTGCATTAAAACGATGCTGTTTATTTAGACAGTTCAACAATTTCATGAGCATAAGAGAATTTCATTAAAATTCAAGTGAATCACGTCAAAAACAGTGGAAACATTTGCTAGGGTGCAAAATCTCGCTGAGTTTGATTGTGAAACAATTGAATGATTGTGAAACAATTGAATGGAGAAACGCCATTGCTTCTTTTTTAAACAATTTTTGGAAAGCAGTAATCTAAATTAGATGTGCTGTGAGTATCTTGTTGTAGTTTAAAGTTTAGCACTAGATCAAGTTTGCATGTGAAGTCTATTGTGTCACTGGTTAGGAAAGTGATTGCGTTATAGCCTGCATGTTTTGATAAATCGTTACAACCCCTGCAGCATGTTGAAAGGTTTCGAATTGCAGTGACTGAAGTTCCTCGAATACGAGTGCGGAAAATGGTTGTTGGGTACCGATTTTGTTCCTATCATCAGATCTTTGCAGACTCTAACATTTCACAAAGTTAAAGACATCGACTCTACAAATCCATCATTTCACCGATAAAAATGAACTTTCTTGAGAACAACTTTTCGACGCTGTGACAAAAATCAAGAAACTACGAATGTGGAGTATGAAATACAATCTGGACCTGTCTTCTAGGGACAAGTAGGATCGAACCAATTACTAACTGACTGATTTAACGAAGCAGTACTGTCAACGCAACAGTATTATTGTTGAAATGTGTTTGAGTAACTGTATTCATATGTACAAATTATTCATCGAAGTGTTGCTTAAACAAATCATTCTTTGTAGTGTTGTCTAACAGTACATCAAAGTGCTTTAAAGTGTTGCTTAACAGTGAAATGTTTGTTTGACTGTAACCGAATGCGTCATATTGATGTTCCGACCATTTGTGACATGGTATTTACCAAAAACCCAAAATTAGTTTTTTACCAAATATTTGTTTTTTTGGCCATAATTTTTGAAACAGAAATCCTAGAAAGGCGATCAAGAGCTCTAAAAACACGTATTATAAGCTGGTTTGCACTAAAAATTTTAGTCAAAAAATTGACTCTTGGCCTTGGCGTCCAGGGCTCAGTGACCTCGGAAAATGCGGAAACTTACCGCCATTATGACGTCACCCACAAAAAACCTCATCCAAAGCTTTCCACAGTTTTACTAATCTGATGTACAAGGCATTCCACGTCTTCAGATTTTTTTGAACAGCTCTCTAGCTCAATCGGCTGGCGAGTTATGGTGGTGCAAAGTTCTTCATGAAAGGTGGCGCACGCGGGACTCAAAGGTAGCACATTAATGCTCAGTGTATGATTGTTCATACCATACACACAAGTCACCTTCTTAAAATTCACATGAAAGGAAAACTAAAAACATTTCACTATCATTTGTGGCTAGGAACGCCGTTCCCACAAACATTTTTAGCACTACACCCCTGAATACATAGTGCATGAAATATCTTACTTTGTGCAGTAGCGAATGCCTCGTGAGACAATTAGAGGTTAGAATAGGGTTTTCAAAAACTTGCATTTTCAAAAGACATTTTAAAAGTAGTCATTAAAGATGTTGAGTTAGAGATGTAGCGAGTTAGAAACATTGGTCTCGTCAAGAATAGTCTGTATGGTACTTTAACCTTGGCTTGCGAGATCAGTAGTGCTGTTAGTACTATGAATATGGTTATGATATCAAACCTCATTCTCTCTTATCCTTGAACCTACTGTTGACCATGATGTGCAAGGAGTAGGTATCTTTTGGGCATTCTCACGATTTTTCTCAAAATCCCTAGTTTTGTGGGATTTTTGCCATTTTCCCTCATGTCCCCCCTGTCTCTATCGAAACCCCTTGTCTTCCCCAGCTCCCCTCTGCCTTCCCTCATGCTCGAAAGCCATGAGCTACAGTTTGCATTTTGTCGGGCTGAATTATTCTCTTGTCGTCATGCCACCTTCACTTATTCAGGTGCTTTCGATCGCTGTTCACCAAGTTGCTCGTTTCGCTTGACTGCTCTTGTTTGGTGAGACGCGGCGCGCACCTGCGTTTCAGCTTTTGGCTTGTGATCGTTGAATAGAATTTTTTCAGGTGATTTACGGCCGTTCGCCGAGTTCCTGTTACATTTGAGTGACTTTCGTAAGCTTTGCATGCGAAGCCAAGGTTTACCTCGATGTGCGGTTTTTCATTGTCAAAAGGTGTGACGGTTGAAGGCTGCCTGAGTGAGCGCACAGCGGTGTTTTACTTCACCTCAGAGTTTTTTGCAGTTGGTATCAGTCTGTAGAAGTTGTCAGGGACAGACTTTTAAGTTTGTGTGAATAGCTTTGCATGTTTCCAACTTAATTGTTTGAAAGATTGTGTTCAGTATAGGCTTGGAATGGTTCATGCTGCTTGTGTCTTAATCTGTAAAAAGGTGTTGAATTAACATATTTTATTTGTATTGTGCATTCAGAGTTATTCATTGCTTAGTTGTAGAGATTGAGTATTCATTAGTTGTAGTGAAACTGTTTTTTCAAATCTGAACGTAAAAAGATCGTACAGAGCTTTTCTCGTTCAATGTTTCAGAAATTGCCAGGCAATAGGTTTGAGACTGTGCGATCTTTGTTTCTATTTTAAGGTAAGCTTGTAGCATAATCACTTTTCTTTTTGTTTGTAATGGTTTGGTTGTTATTGTTTTGCTTGGATTTTGATGGGTATCTGTAACATAAGCAATGTTTAAAGAAATTTCTAAGCAATGTGCTCTGTATAAACCCTTTTCACCACCAAATGGTTAGATTTGTTTAAGGCTGTTTCAATTGGTGTGAAAAGTGGTCCTGCCTGGACCGCCTAAACTTTGTTCAAAGAGGTGCTTTGTGTAAACCCTTTATTGCCACCAAATAGTAAAAATTTTTGAGGTTGCTTCAATCTGTGTGAAAAGTGGTCCTGCCTGGACCACCTGAGCTTTGTCCAAAGATGCGCAGTTCATGTTATGATCGTTGGTGAAAAAAACAAACTTTCAAGCTGTGATGCTCATTTGTGACAAACCACTTTCTTCAAGCCTTGAAAATGGCTATGTCTTGTCTCAGATTATGGAAGAATTTATTACGTTTGCATTATTAATTGATGTAATTAATTTGCAAGCAATTCACAATGATTTCTTTTACCTGTGAGCAAAAGGAATCATATCACTCGCCAACAGCAACAAAAAGGTTTGTCAAAGCCATAACTAAGCATGCGCGCTTTCAACCCCAAAATTCTCAGCCACAAATTCGTCATGATTTATGTCTGCTAATTCTTTTCAGATATTTTTAAATGATTCTTCAGAAATATCTGAATCTTTGCCGAAGTGTTTTGGTTTCAAAGTGTAAATAATTTTAACCTTTTTTGGTTTTGAGTTTTTTTCAATTTTTCTGATCATGACTTTTGCTTTCTTAGAGCTAAAAATTGCCGTAACAATTACATTTCTTGCCGCACCATACATTTCTTGCACTGTTTTAATGTCAGATTCAGAAAGTATCTTGTTCTTGTTTCCGACACTAAATCCAGGTTTATAAATTGTTTGCATAGCACTGTCTTTGTTTTCAGTATTGTGAAAGAGTGCGATACAATGACCAATTTCATGAACAGCAACTGAAAATAATTTGAATTTTCCATCTCCTGAAACAGTTTTCTGGTCCTTCCAGGTCTCCGCATCAAAATGAATGTCCCCGCTTATTGCGGACCTCCCGGGGTAAAAAGCGTGCGCTAAAGTGACCCCTTTTTGCCCTCTGATTTTGTAAGGACAATTTATTTCATCATGTTTATTCAACACATCAAGCGCTGGTCGTCTGGAAACTTGCCCAAGCGCAGACTGCCGGCCCAAGGTATATTTGTGGCTGGCGTACGATATACTCGTACTTCACTTCAAATGCCAACCGTTGAGTGCCGGGTCATATGTTTTCCTCTATAAAGTACGAACATTTCGTCCAAGTCTCTAGCAACCAGAAACATATATTTATAATGTTCGCTGACATACGGTGTGGTCAGGAGAGCATTTCAAAGCAACCATGATATATGTCGCCTGCAGCCATGGTGGTTTTGCCTGCAGTCACACACGCGTTTCGCAGAGTGCGGAAATGAGATCAGCCTGCTGTAACCATGTGGCTGATTGTCTCGTCACATTGCATTTCATTGGGAGCGGTTTCTAATGTAATGTGGATAAAACATCACTCAAAAATGTTCTTACCGACTTAAAACCTATCATGTAGAGATTTGACGATTTTTGCTTGAGCATGAATATTTTTTTCGGCAGCAAGTAACTACTTCAGCCGTGTTTTCGATGCTGCTTCACAAACATTCGCCCTTGGCAGATTTCAAATGACCTGTTAGTGAAAAGCATTTGTGAACGCATGCCAATGCAGAGTGCATAAATAATTATTTTACAACTTTTTTACTGAGTTAGAACATATCTTGTAGAGATTTGACCTATTTATGCTTGAGTACAAATATTTGTTTCGACAGCAAGTAAATGCTTCAGCCGTTTTGTCGACGCTGCTTCATAAACATTCGTTCTTGGCACACTTCAAATGACCCGTTAATGTAAAGCATTTCTGAACGCATGCCAGTTTGATGTGGATAAAAAATTAGTGTGAGCTGGAACATCATGAAGAGAGTTGACAGTTTTAGCGGCTGTGAAATTCTTTTATTTCTACAGCAAGTAACTGCTGGAGCCGCCTGTTCGGTTGCTTTACAAACATTCGCACTTGGCAATGCGCGCTGCTTCACAAACATTCGCCCTTGGGAGATTTCAAATGACCCGTTAGTGTAAAGCATTTGTGAACGCATGCCAATGTAGAGTGCATAAATAATTACTCTACAACTTTTTTTACGGAGTTAGAATATATTCTGTAGAGATTTGACCTATTTTTGCTTGAGTATAAATATTTTTTTCGGCAGCAAGTAAATGCTTCAGCCGTTTTTTCGACGCTGCTTCACAAACATTCGTTCTTGGGAGATTTCAAATGACCCGTTAGTGTAAAGCATTTCTGAAGGCATGCCTGTGTGATGTGGTAAAAAATTAATGTGAGTTGGAACATCATGTAGAGAGTTGATGGTTTTAGCTGCTGCAAAATTGTTTTATTTTCAACAGCAAGTAACTGCTGGAGCGGCATGTTCGGCTGCTTCACAAACAATCACACTTGGGAATTTGTCCTGCTTCGCAAACATTCGCACTTGGCAATGCGCGCTCCTTCACAAATATTCGCACTTGGCAGTCTTCAAACGGCCCGTTAGTGCAAAGCCTTTGTAAGGCAGGAAGGGCATCGCGAAGAATAACACCCGTTTATTTGCGAAAAAGCAGTAATATAGTGATCGCGGCTTGCGATCTTTTTGCTGCTTCCCAAAAATACATATCAATG
>Ga0210059_1002437_pt1 | contig 29108 bp, 17 predicted proteins | sample Ectturendosymbi2_FD_188042 | JGI IMG/M metagenome (GOLD analysis project Ga0210059, IMG submission 188042) | Ecteinascidia turbinata endosymbiont from Florida, USA - Sample 2 (SPAdes) (version 2) | ecosystem: Host-associated > Tunicates > Ascidians > Unclassified | place: Key West, Florida...
CCATTGTATTCTCATTTGCTCTAATGTTCGCTAATGGTTGGTTTACTGCATGCGATGGCTTTTATGGTGCTTCTGCTTATTGGCTGAGTCATATGAAACAATAAACCATTACCATTACCATTACCGGCTACCTTCCCTGTGGGTTTGCCCACATCAGCCGGCACAGCCATCACACACTTTTTAAGGTGTTCAGCTTAGCTGCCATTGTGCATTTCGGATTACTTTCGCTACCATACACGTTTCCAGGCATTCAAATCATACGACACTCTGCATATCGTTTTTTGCACTTTGTTCGACTGCCGGGCGCCGACTACCTTCTCTCTGGGTTACGTCAGCCGTCACATCCAGCCCGCATTTTTAGCGGTATTTTGCCGGATCCGTTTTATTTACTGCCGGCTAGACGACTGCCGGCTCACGTAACTGGTAGCTAAACCTGTTGAGTTGTTACTGGTACTGTTACCACTGAATACTGACTGTGCAGTCTGTATTTTACAGTTGAACTGTTGTTAAGTTGATGCTTGTCTTCGGTGTTTTGAATTGTGTGGTCGCAGAGCATAACCAGCTGGGCAGTGAAATATAAAGCATGAAGAAATAGGCCCACAGTCACATAAAGCTGAATGACGGTGTCAATGACATGACACCAGTTACATTTGTGAAATGAATGGGTAGTCTACATAGATAAGCTATGACTTTTTGTGAAACTATACCTTAGAACTAAATAATTCTCTAACATACTAACCCCCCCTTTTTTTTGTTGTTTTGTTTTTCATATACCTAATACTTATTGAAATAAATAATGATTATATACTACTAATAATACTGTGACCTGCTCACATCCTTTACTCATCAACTTCATTCGGTGACACCATGCATCTGGTTGGGAACAACTCATCCATGCAACCCACCCAGTTATGGTCTGTGGGTAAATCTACTTTTTTTCATTATGTGTATTTATAAACTTTGTTTTCTGCCCATGCTACTTGTTTTTGCTATGAAATGTTGTACTAAAATGCCTTGCCCTCTGCCTCATAACCATTATTGCTGCTTACTTTCTTCACCTATGTGCTTGCCTCACCTGCTCATCTGTACATGCCTCATCTCTTCACCCATTGCTTGCCCACCATCATCTGTGTTATGTTGATGTCTATTGTGTTTTTTTCTATTTTGATATATGCTACATTTCTTTGTGACTCCATTTTGGATTGTTTGTGTACATATTTTTGTCTGATTGTTTTTTTATTGCATTTGCTATGCCATGTTTGTTAATATGCAGAAAAAAAAGAAATACAGTAGTAGGAAAGTGTGAAGTCTGATGACGCAAGGCAATTGTAAAGAACTAAGAAAAACTTTAAAAGTTGTAAGTGGTTACTTCTTCTTACAGCTGTTGCGTATCAGCATTGTTTATTAAGTAAGGACCAAGCAGTCAGCATCATATCATTGAGAAAAATGCCGAAAGTTGAGTATGTTCAGAAAGATTGGAAGACTGAATATAAAGCATGCTTAAACACTTCTTCTCCCATAGGTTCTGCTGTACAGATTTTTGGTGCAAGGTCTGCAAGTGCAGTGTAAAACCCAAGAAATATAATGCTGACCTTCATCTCATGCTCAGTCAAAAAAGCATAAAGTGTCCTCCAGTGCAATTCAGAGTACATCAAGTGTTGTCTCATATTTCAATTTAAAACAGGAAAAAATGAAGATATTTGACATAAAGTAGAGTGTTGGCATTGCATGTCATTCAGCAATTAGATCTACAGATCATCTGACTGATATAATTACTCGTCACCTACAAATGAACTTCTTCATGATGTGAAGCTTCATCGTACCAAATGCTCTGGGATTTTAAACAATGTGGTTTTTCCCTGCCTGCAAGAAGACATTCTAAATGACATCAGGACTGCACCATTTTCCTTAATAATCGATGAGTCAACTGATCTGATGTGTCTGTCATTAAGCACTTGTGCATGTGCGTAAGATATTTCAATGAGGATAATGTGTCAATTACCACAAACTTTCTATGTGTTGTGCCAGTGATTGCAGCAACTGCAGCATCATTGTTCAATACTACTAAAATTTTTTTGATGACCACCAAGTCCCTTTGTCCAATACGATTGGTTTGGGTACAGATGGTGCATCAAATCTTTGTGGCTGTAATAATTCTGTGTACACAAGAATAAAGGAAATATCACCTTGTGTTTTGGTAAAATGTATTTGTCATAGTTTAAGTATGTGTGCCAAACATGCCTTTGTTTGACGAGCTTCCTTCAAACCTGAGCTTCTTGCTGTCTGAAGTAGCTAAATGGTTTAAATTTAGTTCTCAAAGAAGGGATGCTTATCAAACTTTGTTTCAGGTTATGAATGCCAACATATCAGACTTGAGCCCTACCAGATTTTTCACCCCTTCAGACACTTGCTGGCTTGTTACTGGAAAAGTTATATATGCCATTCTAACACAATGACATGAACTCCAAGCCTATTTCAAGTCACTTGCTATCATTAAGAATTGCAGTTGTAGAATGCTACAAGAAATGCTGAGTGATGTGATAAATTATTTGTATTTGGTGTTCATCCTACCTTTAATTAATGAGTTTGAGCTGATTACTTCATCATTCCAGCATTCTAATGCTGATCAGTGTCAGCTGTTTCAAGATTTACATGTGTTTTACTGTTCACGAAGAAGTAGGATATGCAAGGAAGCATATGTGGATATGTTAGAGCCTGTTATGGATTTCTAATTAAGATCTTTGCATGAAGTACAGTTTGGTGCAAAATTTTTTCAAGAGCTTCAAAAGGTAAACCTCTTTAGTGAAACAGCGTTTCATGTCAAAAGTAGATGTTTAAAATTTCTTGTAATTGCTACCAACTAGGTAAGCAGGAGGCTGCTGGAAAAATTTGAATTCTGTGAAACTCTGAAGTGCTTGCACCCAGATGTCCACTTGTCACAGACCCAATATATCAAATTCTGTGATTTGAAGTTGACTGATTTCAATTTGTTGAATTATGATGTCGATGAAATTAAGAAGCAATCTATGGCTGTCTATTTTATTGATTGGTCAGATGCAAATGTTGCTTTGTATGAACAAACAAAATTTTGGTGTCATGTTTACAAAGTCAAGAATGCAGCTGGAGACCATCCTTATCGAATGCTAGCAAAAATGGTTCTAACAAATTTAAGCTTGTCTTTGTCCAACGCTTTTGTGGAAAGAATCTTCAGCCAAGTCTCGCTTGTAAAGAATAAGCTGCGAAATAAAATGGGAATGAAATTATTGAACTCTATATTGATGATTAGAGCCCACTGCTTGTTAAAAAACTCTTGCTGCAAAGATATCAAAGTGACTGAGGCAATGCTGCACCGATTTAAAAGTGATGTAATCTACGAATCTTCTACAGGTGCATCAGACACTATGTCTGAATATGATTTACTGCTAGAGGAATCGTTGTAATTGTTGCAGTCTTTCATTTGGTTAACAACCAATCTTAAATGTATGTGTTCTAAAATTGATTGCTGTTACTGTGTTTCAGGTCTTGCTATCCTTAGGTTTGTGTACATGATTCTGTTAATAATGATAAAACTTCATGTTTTTAACTATGAATCACAAGGAATCGTTTTGCAGCCAAGAATCAGGGTCTATGATCTAAACCAGTGGTTCCCAGACTTTTTTGTTCGTGGAACACTGCAAGATATTTTAAGTGGACAAGGATCCCCTGCCAGAACTGCCAAGTAAACATAAACACTTTTTCACCCAACTTGCCGTTATTACACAGCCTGAAAAACGAAATACAGCTCATGGTGATGACACTGTGCATCACCAATGAGCAAAACAGGGAAAAAAGAAAGCTAGATCAAACGATATAGTGGCTGCCACAGGCCCAATGGGTTAAAGGACATATCAGCAGTTTTGCTTAAAATTGGAAAGTATAGTTCGTGGAACCCTTCAGATATGTAGGGCACCATAAGCATAGTTGAGGGGAAGTGTCTATGGCTGCTATGCAAGTGGTTGTCGGTTTGGTTCTCATCATTTCTGCTTTTGCTTGGGAAATAGAGGTTACACTTTTCATGAGACTGGTTTTTGTTTACTTGGAAAAGTTTGTTTCGAAAACTTTTGGATTTACATTTAGGGTTTAGGTTTAAGGTTACAGTTGTTGCGATCGGAAAACCTGAGCGGCAAGTGCGCAAAGCTTCACACTGTGGCAGCAAGCAACAATAGAGATCACCCAACAAGATTACTCTTGTTGTTACTATCAGGAAATACAGTCAACTATTCACCAGGTTCACTAGCATTGTAAGAGATCACTCATCAAGATCACTCTATCAGAATCACTATTATTGCTTGCTCACGCCACATATGTATGGGTGTTGTTCTTCACGCACATCCTGTTCATGTTTGTGCCACCCATGTATGTGGCACAAACAAGCAATGACAAAGTGATCGTGGTGCATGATTTCTATTGTTGCTTGCTGTCACGGTGTGAAGCTTTGCACATTTGTTGCTTGGGCTTTCTGATCACAGCATAACAAAAAATCGCATGTGACAAGGTTTCCCTGTGAGGCTTGGTTTCAATAGAATTTGTGTGCCATTATTCATGTGAATGTAAACAAGCTGCTTGGTTTTCATGGATACATACCAGACCAAAACACATGCAGATACACTTGACATAGATGGGGGCTGGGGGTGTTGCATGATACAAAAAGAAATTGTTGTAGACTACTGCTGTGCATGGATTTCAGGCAGAAGTGCTCATGTGTTGTTAACATTGAATGTGTTACCAACTTTATACTAAAATTTATTGGTCATAAGCTATAGTTTCAATTGCAAATAGTGACCACAAAAGTCCAGTGACCTAAAAAGAAGTTGACAGAGATTTTCAGAAGAGTCAAAAAGAAAGGTAATTGATGATGGCACAGTGCTTGACCATTTGTTAGATCTGTTGCTATTATTTCCTTCTGCAAATACTGGCTAACACTTTGGAACTTGACTGTAAAGTATTTGTGGTCAATGTGAATGACTGTTACGCCAAGCTTTAGTAATCGCTTGCACAACATTGCAACATCTTGTTGAAACAACCAATCATGAATAAAACACATAATTCTGTTATGTTTTAGTGATAAAGTCTTATTCTAGTTTTCAGAAACTAATTTTCTATGCTGTTATTCCATAACAGTGTATCTGTGATCTAGTCTATACACTATCAGAGATCCTGGCGTATGGTTTGTAGAAATACACTGCAACAGATCTTCGATGGATTTTACTTCTAGGCATTTTTTAATTATCAGCCATTTATTAGTATGTTTGTACTGCATCATTAAAACTAGTCTCTTCAGAACTCTTGATGTTGCAACAAGTAATGGTGTGCTATAGATGTACTAGTATTGTGTAATAGCATTCCCAAACTATTGTCTATAATTTCTTTTAAGAATGAACAAATTGCCAAACAAGGTCTTAGAATATGAAACCTTCTTGAATGAAAACCTTCGCGGCGATTTAATGTAAGTGGTGTTTGTTTTGTAGCGTGTGGAGAAACAAATTTGATGTGAAAAGTTTGTAATTGAGAGGGATATCATTTGATGTTTGCAACATTTTAGAGCAAGATTTGTTAGTACAGCATGTGCAGTGGTTAATTAAAATAAATGCAAGTGATGAAAGGAATTGTGGCAAATGGTTGCATGTTGAGATTCCTTTACTGAGCATACATCTGTTTTTGTATAGCATGCTAATTCATTTAGTAAGATCACTTAAGTTTGAGTTTGTTCAGTTTTGCTTAATTTTCTGTGAACCTATATTATTTGAAAGATTTTGCTGCTGTCTGACATAATATTCAGTGTCTGCTACAACACTTGTTGCAGGAAGCTTAACAAATTGAGGGACAATTGCTTTCAAGAAATTTCACAATATTCACAACTAACCACACTTCTAGAAAAGGAAATTGTTGGGAAAGATAAGGATATCAAGACCAAAGTTGACTTGGGTTGTGACTTTTATGTGCAAGCTAACATGTGAGTATGGTAACTTCAGACTCACTGTGATGACAGCTTGGCTGCAACTGACACGTTTTTATAGTCCAGATTCAAGCTCCATATATGTTTGCGTGGGATATGGATTCTTTGTTCAGTTCACTCCTGAAGAAGCAAAGACATTTATTAATCGCAAAACTGAATTGTTGCATGAGACTGCAAAACAGCTTTCAAATGACATGGCTTCTGTGCGAGCTCAAATTAAATTTGTAATACAAGGATTAAGAGAACTGCAAGATGTTGAAGAAAGAACATAGTGATGCCAACATCAAGGGTGTCATCAGCTACAATGGTGTATTTTTCATCCAAAACATGAAACGTCATTTAAATTGTTAGTAGCAAGGTATTTTTCAGCCTATGTTGAACCCTGGACTTCTTTCAATGAAATTTTTCTTATTAAATTTCACCACTGCTTTGCAAAAGTAGGCAAGCTTAACACAAATGCACAATCAGCTGAGGCTTATTGCATCTAGTCAGATACCTTTAAGATTAGAAGGTGACAAACCAAGTGAAATAACATGTAATGGCAGTGTATGATTTGAAATGACGAGTATTTTTGGTTTTGAAATGAATTTGAATGGTGTCCAGGCAGTTCCAGTGCTGTAAAATTGCTTTATTCTTTACTTTTATTGTGGATGTAAGTGCTTATTCCAGAGCTTTGGCCTAGATACATGGGCATTGGAAACAGGTTCTTGCCCCTCCCATGGATTTTGACATTTCCTAGTACATTTATATTAAAAAGGTTGTTTTCTTAGTTTCAAAAGGGAAAAATGAAATTTCACCACTTTTGCCACCCCTACAAATTCTTCTTGGCTACTTCGGGAAAACTCCACTATTGCCCCATGGAAAAAAGCTTTCTGATGCCCATGGACCTATATTTGACAATCGCAATAGTCAAATGGTTAGCCTTTCATCTCTGTTGAGGAGCTTTTCTATTAATAAAAATGTATTGACTTTTCATTTGTATTGACGTCAAAATTTTCTGCTAACAACAGCCATTTGAAACCTCACACCAGGGGTCTCAACTTTTTTGGCAGAGGGCCACATATGCTTTTACACAACAGTTTGAGGGCCGGACATCTTACATAATGTGATTGTTTTGGAATATGTTACATTCTACGGTTCTACCAAATCAACAAATTTTTGGTAAATAAAATATATTTTTATTATTGCGAAAAGGCTTCACAGGCTGAATGAAATGGCTTCGTGGCCCGGATTTGGCCCACGGGCCGTAGTTTGGAGACCCCTGCCTTACATGGAAGACTACCTGTCATTCCGCTGCAGGTGGATTAGTACCCTATGAGTGTTGTTTGGTAAACAGATATAGCTTCAAGTCATGAACAGCTCAACTTTTTCTTAAAATAAATGTACCTCACTGGGACTACTCACAGGACTATTATTTAACATTTTCTACTCCGTTTTTACATTCACTGCAAAAATTCCAACATAAGAAAACTGTTCACGTTACAAATTTGGTAAGCCCAGTTCAGTTCGTACCATAAGTGAGTTTAGATGTTATGTCCAAACCAGGGTTCACAAAAACCTGTTAAAGACTAAATTCAGTTTAGTTGAAAATCATCAGATGTCCATCAGAAATCAGCTTAGTTATTTTTGATGAACGTGCCTTTTACTTACTAGTAGTTTTTTACCTTCGTGTCAGGAGACTGATACGAGGAAGACTAACATTTCGTTTAAAATCTACCACCTGAACTTCTAACGACGCACTGCGTAAAAATTACACGTTGTTTGTTTCGAGAGCAGTTTAATAGCAAACGCGTGAATGTTGGAATATTTCATTTGTATGTGAAGTTGTTCGTGAAACGTGATTAGGGTTTTGACTTTTCTTATACCTGCAATGGCATCAACGCATATGCGGAGTTCACTTGCGCAGCAGGTTTGAAGAACTGCTGTGAAATCGACAAAACGTGCCTAGTGTGGAGATGCTGTGCTAGCATCATGATATACTGTATACAGAGTTATGTCGCAGTGAACCCACGGACAAAATCCGAGTAATAACAATGCTGCAGCTTTACCGTGAACTTCGCTATCTTTTGTTAAATATAATGTCTTTTCAGCCGTAATTCTTGGATGTTCGAAAACTGACAAAAAAAACTTTCTAGTTGTTAAGACCAACTACAAGTAAAAATTCGGCTGCTTTCCAGTATGGTTCAACTTGTTGAAATCATCTTGCCATCTGCTCAGGTTGTTATTTAGGGTTGCGATTGTAGTGTAAGTGTGACAATGGAAACAGCCTTAGAACAAAAGATGGACGACACCATGAAAGTTCAAGATGTTCGAGGAGTTGTTTGTACGGATTTGCATGGGTTGTGTCTGGGCCAGCGAGGAGCTGCAACGAAAGAACTTGCTGGTCCTATTGCAGCATTGTGTGATGAAGTAAACAAGCAATGGCCATCTCAGGTACGGAATCTGTTGCAGCATAGCGTATTCTACCTCGGGCTATTTATGTATGTCCACCCAAACAAACTTGTTATTTTCAATGTGAAACTTAGGGATGACTCTATTAGGCCTTTAATGGAAAAATGTCCGTGAGAACCGAGGTTACAGGGATCAGATGATGTCGGAAAAGGCCACTAAAAATGCACGTTACGTACTTGCATAGCTGGTCATTAACCATTAGAAATTGCTGATGAATTGAACTCTGTTTTAGTGATGGGCTTAAATTGGCAAAAACCGTTTGTTCAGTGGATTGAGATTAAAACAATCTTGCAGTTCATCTTTTTATTTGTGTGAAACTTCTGAGGGTGAAGTTCTGTCTTAAATAGAAAATCTTACAGAAGGTAAAGCTCTGCGACATAGTGATGTTACTTATCAAAATACCAAATCAGCGTTAACTCTTATGCTTACACATTTTTAATAGATGCATAAATAATGGTAGCTGTCGAGGTTGCTTTGAAATTGCTCAATTTACGCCTGTTTTTAAATAAGGTGATCAAACAAATGTAATAACTATAGACTTATCTCTATCCTATTGCCGTTTACTGTAATTAAGGTTACCATACTTTTGGAGGACATGTCCTCCTTTTCAAAGAAGTCCAAAATGTCCTCAGAGGATCCTAAAAAATGCCACAATCCCCCCCGTTTACCTTTCGAAAATTTCTTGAATACAAGACTGTTTTTCAGCATGAGTCTGATTGGCTTGCATTCTGTGAGGGGCTGTATTCAAGAAAATGTGCCAGTGAGCACTTTGCTAAAAATGTGTCCCTTTAGGTGATGTAAATACGAGTATTGTAACCCTAAGTTCAATAAATGGCAGAGTATCAGCATACTTAGTTTTACGCCAAAGTGTGCATTGCCTTTGCAGTTAAATATTTATTCTAACCTTTGAAGTATCAAAACCTCCAAGTTTGGCTGCTGACCCTTCCAAGAATCAACATGCCACGCACTCTTTGGTTCTTTTCATTTTTTCAACTGTAAGCTTACGCTTGCAATTTATTGCACTGAGGATGCGTCACTGACGCGAAATCGATTTCCTAGTGAAGCACCTTGCGATCAGATTCGGCTGTGTCGCCCTTGTAGTGTCTTGATACTGAAACCTTCCAAGTAATAGTGAAATTGGACTGTATACCTGTTCCGAATTTTAAGATTTGTCAAAAGCAAGCAGAAATTTTACTTGTGAAACTTTTTGTTTGATACAAAAGGGCCCCCCTTTGCAGCTGTTTTCCAATTATCTTTGAAATCCAAAGCAGCATGTTGTCGATAAAAAAAGTAAATCTTGTTTAAAATATTTCTTGCGGGGTCCGTTTTAGGGCCACTACTTCTCTTTAACATTGCCCGTTATGCTGATGATAAGTACCTTTGTTCATCTAAAAAAATTGGAATGATCCGCAATTTTTGGTGAAATCTGAACTTCTTTAAGTGGATGCGTTAATTGTATCAATGAATCATTCAAAATCATCTTACATGTTAACCAGCAGGTCTTTGAGCACAGATAACCATACCGGCCCATTTTCATTTCCAATACGTTTTATGACGTGTCGTTTAGTCGAACAACGTGTGTAAATTAGACTGATTTTCTCATGCACAGTTGGTAAAAACGAAATTGCCGCGTGCATCTCATTCATTATTGAAAATTCGTTTATATTGCCGATCTTAATACAGCTTTGTTTATGAATACTGTATTATGTCATGGAGTACATCTGACAATTCCCTCTAACAGCCATTAAACATTTTGCACTAAGAATTATGACGTTTAGTAATTGTGATTGTTACGCTATACTCCTTAATGTGTTGAAGTCTGAGTGATCAATATCGATTTGAATTGGCAAAATTTATGCACAAACTACACTACGGTGCGTTACCCAAAGTGTTTCTTGTGTTCATTCTCACCAAACTAGAATTATTCGCTGACAACCAAATTATTTCACACGAAGAGTTTCTACTAATTCTGGAAAATAAACTATTTCAGAACAAAGTCAAAGCTTTGCAGTGTGGCACCTATGTAAAAGATTCTCACACAATATTAATAAGTTCGTTTTTCTTTGACCATGCTTCGACATATGCCTTATTGTTTCAACCCTTGTCATGTATTAATGCATGGCAACATTGCATTTGATTTAAACAACTTTTAGGGCACCTCGACTAGACAACTTGAGGGTTTTTTCGGCGTTGTACTTAACGAATGTTCTGGCAGTGTTACAGTAGATAGTTGGCGTGCGTGGCCACAAAATTTAAAAACCGATTCTCCGCATATCGCACATGTGATCTCATGATGCAGTTTATATAAGGCACAAACAAAATTCACTTAAGTACCACAAATCTTCTTCCGTCTGAAGACTTCGACAGCTGATATTTTGTAAGTTTTTGCTTGTATAAGCAGAAATTTGTATGTAATCAAGGGTGTCTTGTGCGTTTTCTAGGATCAACCAGTAATAGTGCTGGACGCAAGTGGGACAGGTGGACAGAATTCCTCCTTACTCATAAAGATGGTTGAAGGCATTTGTACAGGAATTCTTAAAGACAAGAAGTGAACGCATTCACAAGACTTTCGCTACCAGTGCAATATTTCAGAATGGTAACTTCAATATTCGTTGCATCCAAGAAGAAATTTTAAGAGCCACTCTTCCTCGTCTAGCTTCGGCCGTTATCTTGGATCCTCCTCCATTTACGATAGCTAAGAAGAATAAAACGCATTGCGTCAAGAAAAATCGTTTTATCGTTACGATTTTATTTTAAGCTCACCTGTTAAGTTGCCAGGACCGTCACTTCGCGTGATATTGACAGATTCGAGTACTTGGCCGAGTTGCTGTTGTATGTTTTCGCTGATGATGTTTACGTTAACGTTTGCCTCAGGCTCTATCGAAAGATTTATGTCTCCTGCAATATACACAGTGTATATCGTGCTAAAAATTGTGGGGAGACGACCAGCATGTGAAAAAATTGATGCTGCTGTTGAATAATAAAAAATAGTGGAATTGTGTGGATCAATTTTAGTGATGAAGCACAATTTATATACACTGTTAAGATTTAACTCATTGTTACATTCCGGAACATTTTCATACTTTAACTGGTAAATTATTGGGAATGATTTTCCTTGAAAAAAATTTCTGCCAACGAAAATTTGTAACCCTTGAGAAAGGTTCAACAATCTTTCTTCGCTTTTCAGAATAAGGATTGTGATCACCCCCTTATCCTGTAGCTGTGGTGACAACTTTCCGCATTGGGAAAGTGCGCGAAACGAGGCACATTAAACGCCGAGGAAGTACTTCTACCCCCAACATGCTTTCGTGTTCGAGCTTCCTTAATATCAACCACGAATTTGATACTGCCTGGTGAATATTCAGGACAAACGCTTATCGAAGTGATTTTAAGATCAAAGCGAAATGCGGTGCTCGTAACGAGTAAACAAATGCGAGAAGGCAGTTTAGCCCAGACATCACTGAAAAATCACCTTCGTTAGCTTCCAAAAACGCTTCTGATTCCTTCATAACAAGAACATCGATCTTGCCTCGACGAGTTACTGCATGAATCGTTCCTTCCGCTGTTCCAACGAGTATTTCTCCATCAGCAGCGTCAATCCTTACGTCGCCGTGTAAACTGGTTATCCTGAAGTAAGAATGCGCTCACCCGTAATACTGTATTACAGTTAAACCATACCCAGGAGCTGGCCGGACACTATGCAGAAAGATCACTAATTTTCTCATTTAGGAATGCTAATGTGCAGATGCGCCGCAGTCTTGCACGAAATTCAAGTTTACTTATTCTTTGGTTCACAGTACCTCGATTTGCATCTGATTTCCGGCTGACTGTTTCGAACATGACTCAACTAGGACTCCTACCAGTAGTAAACTATACAGATCACTGCAAAAGCACACAAATAAAAGCACGGTGCGTTTTCACTGCCATTTTTACGGTTAGCGGTTTAGCTCTTCCATCACTTGCTGCAGGTAATACTGCTTTCCACCACACAGGCACTGGCGTAACTGACGGAAGTAGGAGGGTGAGCCGCCCCCGGCCGGTAAAAACCGGGCCTCCACTCAGCTTACAATTTGATATTTAGTATACTTTTGTTTTTTTTGCGTTTTTCGGGGTGTTTTCGGGTTTTAGCTAATACAGACATCCACATCCGGATTCACTATCATTTCTTAACTTTTTCTGAGTGTTGGCATGTGGGCCCCCTTCAGCTAAGTTTTTCCCTCTCTGGCTCAAACGTCTGGTCACGCCACTGCACGCAGGTCCATACTAATATGTAAAATTGGAGAGGAGCGCAGTGGCGAGGGTTCGCCGAATTCCGCAGGCATAACATTGTGTCGAAAGTTAGTGTAAGGCTAAAAGTGTAAGCCAGATTCCTTTTCGACATTTTCCAAACGAGGGGGTCAAGATTTTTGGGCATAGATCTTCAACAAGGCAGCTATTGAGCTGCACATGAAGCAGCAGTCGCACCTTACACGTTTGCAAAACAAGGAAAACGTTTTTGAAGAACTCATAAAATTCTCGTATAAATCTGGCAGATTAACATATTTACCAGATTTTTGAAAAAATTTAGAGGTAGTTTTGCAGCAGTGGTTATACAAAGCTAATTTTGCTGTTGGCGACTGAACAAATGTTCAACCTGATCTTCTGTATACCCTTAAGAAGATGATGCATGATAGTGTGTTCCCCAAAGGCTTGATCCTTAGCCCGTCATCGTATTGGAAGACATTAAAAACTCTTGTTTTTTTGCTCATTGGCAGTAATTTAGCAGTTTCGGGCATAAATTTTTGCACCCCAAACAATTTTGTTTTCTTGCAGCTGTGCTTGTTTGCACGAAACCAAAATATTCATGACACAAAAAGCTTGGTTATATCAGTTCTGTTGCCGTCTTTTCGTTCGCACATTTCTTGTGTGATACATGCAAAAGCATGGATATACTTACGATGTAAGGAAACTAAAATATTTCAATGTTTCTGCACACAAAATCGGCTGCAATTCGCCGTGAACTTACGGAATGGGCGTAACTGAAATATCCTTGTAAAATTTCAGCAATTTAAAACACATGCATTCATCTCAGAAATATGTATGCAACGTGCATGAAGCTTAAGAATCCAACGTCCCTGAGCATCAATACTCGATCTCAATTGAGCAAAAAACGCACACACCAATAAAGCTGTCGAGACCTCAACCTTCCAGACGTACACTTTACTACAATGACCGAGTCGAAACCTGAAAATTCGTCGGTTGGTGGATCATATTAACTTCAAACGCCAAAATTGTCTAATTCCATCCATTTTCGCCAACTTTTTCTTTCTCTCTTCCTCGTGAGTAAGCCCAACAACGAATAGGTTGAACTCAGGCGCGGATTTACCATTAGGCTAAAAAGGCTTAAGCCTAGGGCCCCCGATTTTGGGAGTGAGGACAATTTCCAGCATTTTTGTAAGCAATTATATTTGTTTTGTTTCAACGCACGTTTTTTTACTATGCCGCTGACAAAAGGTCTCCACAGAAGAACGGGGGCGATGGATTGATTGAAATGAATGCATTCTCTTTTTATGGCGTTGAGAACTGGTTATTGTTACATAGAATGTGTGAACAAAACGCCGGAATCCATTTTTCATTTTACGTGTGGCCAGTGAGGTAATCGATAAATATGCAACGTGAGTGTGGTCAGATAACTTCACAGCTACCTTTTTCGTTAGTTTCATTGTGACTGTTTTTGTTCCTGATATCGAGGGTATTCAGAATAACGCAATATGTTTATAAATTGGAACCACTTGCTCGGTGAAAGTAACGAGCACGTGTAGTACTAATCTGTATGACATCAGTCGTCGCGAACCTTCCAGAAGGGCCCCAATTTAAAATAGCCTAGGGCCCCGAAAATGAAATTCGCCTCTGATTGAGCTACTGGACCTTTACCACGCTCTGCCTATGAAGCACTGCAAGTTGTCTATAAAACAGCTACTACTAAATCTTTCGAGATTGAAACTAACTAAACCAGATCCATCCATCAAGCTTATATCACGGTCTTAGAATCATTTTAGTTGCACAAATGCAGAGGTACAAGTTTATTAAGACCACGTTTGATGTTTTAAGCATAAGAGATAGTCTGACAACGCGAAGATTTGCAATCCCAAACCACCTTCACGCAAAATGCTAGGGAAAGCAATCATAATCATTAAGCCTTTTTTTTACATGGCTGTGCTGGTCCACATCTATGTCCTTAAACGAGTTGGCGAAGCGAATATACGCTCGATTTTCACAAACGGGATTGTGATCGCCCTCGCTGCTCTCCAGGCCCGCAACCAGAGGGAAACCGGGCAATTGCCTCCCCTAAATTTTTAAAAACATGTTTAGTTTTTTGGTACAAAAAGTTACAATCATTTACCCCCCGAAAATAATACAAGTTACAATCATTTAGCCAGAGCCGGAGGAAGGGGCCCCCAAATCTGACTGAGTACCTTTGTTACTGCATGATGGAGACACCAGGGTTTTTTTAAGGAAAATGATAGGAACCCGGTTTGGATCTGTAGGGAACCGATTTCTCTGATTTTAGGGACCCGATAATAATTTTCTCTGATTCTAGGGACCCGAATCGGGTCCCTAAAACGCCTAAAAAAAACCAGGAGACACCATAACTGAACTCACCAAGAACTGATTTCACACATTTCCTCTTTCAGTATTCATATTTATCTAATACGTCAAAGAAATTAATCTTCACACGACTCATAACTTCTTAAGCCAACCACTGCGAAATGCATTGTGAATAGCTTCGTTGTCAGCATTTGCCTTGGTAAGCTGACTGTTGTGCAGGTGAGGTTTGCTGAATCTACGTTGATTGTAAGCATTTTTAGTATAGCCCAGTAAAAAATTATTCAGGAAAATTAAGTAGTAGACCAGTTGCGTACCTAGATGTTTAAGCCAGGGTGGGAAACGTAGCTGAAAGAGGCCCACTGGCCACCGTAGGGGGCCCCTCGCCAACATTCAGAAGAAGGTTTGGAAATGAAAGTGTGTCTTGATGTGGATTTCTATGTAGGCTACTAAAACCCGAAATCACCGTAAAACAACAGTCCAAAAACTTCCAAAAAAAACAAAAAACAATTTACTGAAAACCAAAAAAGTACTGAATACCGAAATATCAGCAAAATGGAGACTCAGTTTTGTATTTAGCTTGTCAGGGGGGAGGTTTGCACCCTTGTACCTCCGTTAGTCACACCACTGTTGTAGACGTGTGTTGTGCTCTTTCACTGTACAAGAATAGAATAACCGGTGAACAATAATGTAAATAAATCGTAGTCGTAACCCGCGCCTGTAATATCCAGTGTATCTTGCATCAGAGTTGTCCAATGAAAACTCGAAACTTTGCACCAGTGAGAAATCCAGTTATTTAACGAATAACACTGTGCCCAGTGGTGGGCCTCGGCTCAATTGTGGGCCGTTCACTACTTTTTATTGGGGCGCGCAAAACTTTTGGACCGAGTTTGCTGCGCTGGTTGCGTGGAATCAAACACAGGCTACTGTAATACAGAACATTGATTCTTTGACGTTAACATGGCATTGATGTTGTCATTAAAGGTTTTATTACATTAACATATCATTGCTACATTACAGATAACTGAATACAACATAAGTTTGAAATTGGACCTTCAAAAAAAGCACCGGCTTTAATTACGACTGAAAGGGCCTGGGCGTCCGGAAGAGGGGAAAACGATCATTCGCCCCCCTTTTGGAAACTGGGACTAACCAAGAACCAGAAATTTCCAGCAAATCTCAAGTCAGGAGCCTATTTTCCTTTTAAATTGATTCAATTCTTGCATTGAAAGTGTATTTGCTGGTACGACAACCACAGTGCACAAGAACCAGGTTCACTGTCCTGGTGTTGTGCAGTGATGAGTTTGCAGTTCACTCATGTCGCTGCTTGCCTGTCTGCAGGGTTAAGTTGCGAAACTTGCGTGCAGAATGCAGGTTGTTCTGCTGTTTGACTTTATTGCGTAGCAATAACATGGCAACGAATCTTTACGTGTCACTTAACCTTACGGCAGTAGGCGTTTTGCCGCATGCCAGTGTTGAGCGCAGGTAATGCAGGAAGGCAGTGAGTTCTGATAACGGATAGCCACGTACTTTTATTGCATACTGTGCAAGAAGAAGCATGATAAGTTTAAGTCTGAAAAATGATTTTTGCTAGTGTGAGACTGAACGCTTGTCCGGTTTATGTGGATAAGCGTTCACCGTGAAAGGTCAGTAAAGGCAAGCATGAATTTATTGAAAGGATGTTTGATTGCTTTGGACGAGATCTTAGGCGTTTGCAGCTTTTGTTTCTGAGTGATGCTGCCAAGTCAGTCTAGGTAAAATAAAGACATAATTGTGGTTTTGTCAAAGTACCATGGCAATTTGCTTCTTTGTAAAACAGTACCCTGCTTGAAAAATCTGCAGGTAGTCTATTTTGTAACTTACGGCAATATACTGTACTTGGCTACTGCTGCCAACGAAGAGCATTTTTTGTGACTACTGCCGTAAAATGGAGCAATTTCTTTTTGTGTAGAAAGGGCAAAGCGCTTTGTAAACGTCCATTTACATTGCTTCGTCAGCAACCTGAACAGTATAATTCCGACGTTGCCCCATGGAAAAATTTCTGCAGACGGTCATGGAAAGGGGCTTGGGGCCATTCTAACGAAAGTTTGCCATTCACTGCTGTACGCTATATTGCTGAAAGGAGCTTCAGCAAGTTGAACCTAATCAAAACGTTTCACAGATCAGCTATGATTGATGAAAGGCTAATAAATCTGGCAATGATATCTATTGAAAGTGAAACTGCTAAAACATTAGGTATGACTGAGTTGACAGAAACATACATATTTTTGAAAACTTGGAAAAAGTCATTTTCATAGATTGAAACATAGCAAGTGCGTAAGTCTATCTGCTTTATACGTTGTGCTGATGCTGTAGAAAATGCTTTTGTAAGCATTTGTTAAAATAAATGTATCACATGCAATGTATTGTATATTGGGGGCCCCAAAGTCCTGGCTCGGGGGGCCCTCCAACCACCTAGCGCCGGCCCTGCATTTAGCCCCCCGAAAGTATCAGCTGGGTGCGACCTTGCTGCTTTCCCACCTTTTACGGCAATGGACAGAGCAGACCAACGGATATAGTGTACGGTTAGTGCAATGGCACTAACGTTTATCAGCGACTAGGTATGTGAAACTCGTTTTTGTATTGCTCAACATGAAGTTTCGATAATTAATACGCAATGAGTTCACATCATATGAAGTACCTGTCTGCCAGTGAGCACAGTTTTTTAGAGGCAGCTCATTTGCTAACCAAGCAACTACGAGGGCTTGCGCTCATGTTTCTTTGAACTCGCTTAAACGCTCAGACGTGCAATTAACAAGCAAAATCTGGGCTTTATGCAGGGACGCCGGAACGTCGGTAGGGGAGGGGGGGGCAGAAAAAAAGTTGAGGGCAATGCAAACGTATGAGAAACAAAAAAATCGCTATCAATTATCAGGCCCGTAACTAGAGGCGCGCAGGGGTCTTAGTCTCCCTTGCGAAAAGGTTTCTCCTTCCTTGAAAAAAGTGTTGGACATACTTCAAACAATTTGAGTCTTCGCCTCCTCTGGTGTCCCAATCCGGTTTAAGGCCTGCCAATTATGCTTGCTACAGTTCAACAATAATGTTGACTTCAAAAATAATAAAACTAACTACAGACAACTTGTTTCAATTCGATCGTGATAAATCACAAAATTACCTATCAAAAGACACCTTTGCCCTCGTTTGAAAGGTCAGTGATTCAATGCCACCGCTCTCCGACATCCCTGCTTGCCACTATCAGCAGTCACTGTCTCGCTACATTTCCTGCAAAGATGTCTGCGTTCAAGAGTCACATTCGACAATACGCCTAATATCGTAACTTGAAGTGAACATTTGAAGATTTGTTGCCATGTTATTATTACACGATAAAGATCAACCGTAAAACAATCCGCTCGCAAGTTTGGCAACTTGCCCTTGCAGGCAGTAGCGTAGCCAGCCCAGAAGTTTGGAGGGGCCAAAACATTTGGTGGGGGACAAAATGTTTTATTTTAGGCGAATAACACTATTTTGTTTGTGATACCGCCTCTCAAAGCACAAAGGACTATATGTTCTAAAAGTTTGGGGGGACATGGCCCCCTAGACCCCCCTGGCTACGCCTATGCTTGCAGAGTGCAGGCAAAGGAGCGGACATGAGTGAACTGCAAGCTCAGCACTGCATGACACCAGAACAGTGAACCTGACCAGTGGCGTACGCAGAAAATTTTCATGGGGAGTTTTTGGTTCAGGGTCATATGGTGGTCATTTGTATTTGGTGTGCGCTGTTTGTGACGTAACAATTTGGCTCATTTCCATGTTTCCAAACCTACGTTTTGGCGAAGTTTGTTGACATAATATGCATATTTTCCAACATCCACTCCCCTTATTTTATGTGTCATTGTACTGAATATAAACTACCAGCGCTCCAAGTTAGGCTATCGAAGAAAAACAAACTCAACGCTACGACACAGCAGTTCATAACCACGAAAATATCAGATTGCGCGTTAAAACAGGGGAGTGAAACACACTCATCCTATGTCAGAGCAATTTACAACTGCAAAATCGAGCTGTGCTAAGGTCTCGATACGAGCAGTTGAGCTTGGAAAGTGTGCGGCTGGACTGGCTGGCGCACACCATGGTTTGCAAGATCGAATTTTGCTAAACTACACAAGAATTGAGAATGCGCATAAAGTACGCAAGAAAACGTTTGTTTTTTTGTGATGTATAGAAGTCCACAGGCCTGTAACCAGAGGGGCGAAGCCTCCATAGGAAAATTGTCCCCCCACAGGAAAAATGTGTTGGACGTGTTTTGAAACTATTGGACATTGTTAAAAAGTTGTCTCCCTCTTAGAAAACTCTTCGCCCCGCTGATAACTCAAGCTGGTTACGGTCCTGGAGTTACGGTCCTTGTTTCGGATAAAGTGAACTATCGCAGAACACAATCTTAAACATGCGTAGAGGACGAAAGGTATGCAGAAAGTGGTGAGATGGTTTCTGGACGCAGACGATAACGGAGATTTCCCCCGAAATCTAATTACTACTTTTTGGTCCATTTACAATGCTCCTAGAAATTTTCATGCAAATTCATTCCGTGGTATTTGCATTACGTCGACAAAGTAACAAGCAAAATGTATGCGAAAACAATTAATCTCCTTTGCGCAGGTAATAAGGTTTTCCTAAAATATCAAGTTCCAACGAGGGTGGTTAACCCCAACCACCCTTGCGCACGCCCTTGCTGAATATAAACTATCAGCCCTCCAAGCTATAGCACATCGGAGGAAAATACAATCAACGCTACGACACAGCAGTTCATACCTGCAAAAATATCAGGGTGCGTATTAAAATAGGGGAGTAAAACACACTCATCACTGCGTCCGAGCAATTTACAGCTGCAAAATGAGGCTGCGCTGATGTTTTGTCGAATACGAGAAGTCGAGCATAGAAAGTGTGTGGTTGGACCGGCTGGCGCACACTCCGGTTTGCAAGATCGAACCTTGCAAAACTACACAAGAATTGAGAGTGCGCATGAAGTAAGCAAGAAAACTTTCAATTTTTTATTATGTATAGAAGTACAGCAAATTTTTAGTTTTCCTTTTTCTCTGCTCAGACATTATCAAATGCCTGAATGCTTCTATGTTAAAAAAAGCTGTTTTTGAGCTCGTTGAACAGTTCTATCATGCTACAGAAATTGCTAATGTAGCCAATGCGGTCAGCGCTTGCGCTGATCAGCCTCAGCAGACAAAATAAAGACAATTGTTTCGGATGAAGTGAACTATCGCGGAACACAATCTTAAACATGCGTAGTGGATGGAGGATCTGCAAAAAGTGGTGAGGTGGTTTCTAGACGCAGATGATAGCCCGAATTCCCACCAAAACTTAATTATTACTTTTTGGCCTATTTACAATGTTCCTTGAAATTTTCATCCAAATTTATTCCGTGGTATTTGCATCAAGTCGACAAATTAACAAGCAAAAAGTATGCGAAAAATCTCCTTTGCGCAGGTAATAAAGTTTTGTAAAATATCAAGCTCAATGGGGGGTTCCACCCCAACCCCCTCTTGCGTACACCCTTGAACCTGACTCTTGTGCCGTGTGAGTGTTGTACCGGCAAATAAACTGCTATTGCAAGAAATAAATCATTTTATCGGAATTGAGCTGCTGACGTCACATATTCTAGAAAGTTTTAGTTTTTAATCCCAATTTTCAGAGAGGTTCAAATGCTCGTTTTGACCCCGGGTCAGATCTAGTCAATAAGGTTAGGGGGGAAATTTCAGTAATATTGGTTAGTCAAGTCTCATTACGGGTTCACCACTTTAAGAGAGGTGAAGTATACTTCACAACATTTCTGTGACAAAACAATGGATGACAAAATAGCCTTGTATTGCGAATGATGTTTTCCGAATTGCACACAATCGTGGTAAATAAGGTTAATTCGTAGGTTACAGGGGGAGCGATCGCCCCTGCGGACGCCCATGGCTTTGACGTACCTCGAGTTCAAAATTGTTTGCTTGAGTTCAGTGTGAAAGCACACCCATAGCTATAATACTCATTCTTTTCGCATTTACATGTTTAGCAACAAATGTTGACCTCAGAACTAATAACAAAAATTGTAGAAAACCATTCTGAATTTTAGGTGTACGCGAATGGCTGCAATAAATTTGCTCCAAACTGATCTTGATAAATCATGAAATTACTTGTACTGGTATGTAAGGGCACCTGTGCCCCCGTTGCCCCCCCCCCTTTCAAAGGGCAGTGCCCCGTAATGCACCCCCGTTCCGGCGTCCCTGGCTTTATGTCATAAGAATTCTTAATCGTAAGAGTATCGTAAAAGGCCTATATAGTTTACATTTGTCTAATTCAAACGAACGTAGCGCTGAAACGATTGCGCGAGGAAAAGCGTGTCCTTCCTGCCCAACCAAACGCAAATCCGTACAAAAACAAGATAGTAATACGAAAAGAAAAATTCATTGAAAATTTCATTATGGCGAAACTAATTCACTGCTAAAGTTTAAGGGAAGGTGTGGGTTGTGGTGAAACAACTTGCGCATTTGCTCAAGCTCCAGTGGGGCAAATGATACATGATGGGGACCACTGTATTTTGGAAAATGGTGAGCTTGAGGCAAGTGTCTCACTTCCCACGCCCTAAATCAGGATTTCTTTGATCGTTTACCCCGTGACAAGTTTCAGGCTTCAAACTGATCCTCAACTACGGTTTTTAACGTCTCGTATGCATGTACCGAATTAACGAATCAACTGACGAAGATAAAGTTTTGATATAAGGACTTTGGGCACAAAAGCAATTGTTGTCAGTCCAGAGGCATTACAAAAACCGCTACATCGTCAATTTTCTATTCTTTGTACTTCATTTTGTTATAACTAGGAATCAGTTCAGTATATTTACTCCTAAATTACATTCGTGCCCCCGATCAACAACCGATGTCTTACATCCATCACTGCTGTTATTATTTTGCAGAAAAAAAAACTCTTTGTCATTGTTCAGCCAGAGTGAAGTTTGCTCGCAGTTACCTCAATCTTACGATAATTGTAGGTGTGCCTACCGTGCCTGCTTTCCGGTACGGCGTTGTATTTCGAAAACGTGAGCCAAATGAACACATCCTTGATTTCAACAGATCAAATTATAAGCTAGTTACAGCATTTTACAATTCGTCATTAGTTACTGCAATTCATAATTTACTCTTTTGTGAAACGCGTTAAAAGATAAAAACCTCACTTAACATTTCCAGATTGAGATACAATGTTGAGATTGTCAGCATAGACATCTTGTGCTTGTATGTCTCCACATGCACTGAGGGCCATTTTGCAACCTTGCAATTTTTTGAGATGCATGTTTCCTCCATCAGCAGCCAACGTGCAATTGCCTTGCAGCAATTTGCTTGAGGTAATGTTCCCATTTTTCGAAGAAACTTCCACGCTACTTCCCTTTAAAAATTTCTTAGAGTAAATGGCTGAACCGCGTGCCAACACGAAATATCTTTAAAGCTTTTTTGAAAACGAAAGCATTTTACGTTACGTAATAACTCGTAACCTTGACGTAATGAATTCCTAAAACCAGCAACGCAGGTTACTTTAGTCAGAGAGCAACATCTTAATTTTTTTATTTTGGCTGTAATCTTTGCTTGGAGACGTAATAGAAATAGATTTACAGTAGGTCAGGTCTAATGAGCGGTTTTATAAAATATTAGCCAAACTTAAATTTTTTTAGAACGTTTCTTACTTTGAATACAACCAAAGCACTTCTCGTAAAATTTCAAAAACTGAATATTCACATTTTTTTCCCATTACTATTTACCTTCCGCGCACACAAACTTTTCCTATCGGGGGATCCCGGGGACAGCAGCCCTAGGAAGTCTCCAAATACCTCACGGTTTTCAGCAACCTGATTGTTCTGCTGACTGCACACCAAGGCAGGTCGATGACGTAATCATGGTGCTTGGCCGGTCTCTGTGCCGCTTTCCTGTGAGGGTAGCCAACAGGACTCACGTAGCCATTCTTTTCTGGGGCATTCTGGTCACGTGAACCAAACATCGAAGCCATGCTGTCGCAAGGATATTTGGGGGGTCAATAGCAGGCCCGTAACCAGGGGGGGCGAAGACCCCTAGAAAATTTTTCTCCCCCCCAGGAAAAACGTTTTGGACATAGTTCAAAAACTTTGTGCCCTTCTCCGAAAACTCTTCGCCCCTCCTGGTGTCCCAAGCTGGTTACTGGCCTGGTCAATAGTAGTTTTTCCAGGGGTAGCGAAAAGGATTTTTCCAGGAGGGCAAAAATGGTGAAATTTCATTTTACTCACTCGAAACTAAGAAAACAACATTCTTTGCTAGAAATTTAATTAAAAAATGTCAAATTTCAAAATCCTTGCCATCCCCTTCCGACGCCCATGTAGCTGAGATCTCTCTATTAAGTAAAGGGCTTAACATTCAGGGTTTTGCGAATTTCGAAGCTGCCCACTTCATCGCTTAGCGTCACTCGTGAACTCTTCGCAAAAATCCTATCTTTGCTGCTTGTACCTGAGATAGCTATTTTTCTGTTATTATCCAATATACATGACCATACGTAAAGATTAACAAAGACCGGTTTGAAAGCTGATAGTTTCGCAATGTTTGATAGCTCCCGTTTAGTGACCACGGAACGATAAAGCTCACACAATACTGTGTTTGCTTTACAAATCCGTGTATTCATCTCATTGTTCTGCCTTCAGTCATTTGCAAACACCACCCTAAACTGCTTGAACTTCTCGACCTGCTGCAGTGTATTACCGCTTGCTTGCAGCATACACTCACATGCGCTTCCTCACAGAAATAATACCTCGTTTTTTCAGCGCTGATTTTCATTCAAGCTTGGTCGCACGCAGTTGAAAACTGATCAAGTGCATGTTGAAACTCGAAAGCCCCGTTCAGAGGATGCAGGAAGCACCAAATCGCCCGAAAAAAGTAAACGATTTATCGTGCATCTTACAGAAGTGACACCCTCATTGAATCGGCTGCGACTGTCTGTCCAATTCACACAGACAAGTGGTGTCAGCACAGGTGGCGGTCAACAGCGTACTCCCGCAAAACTCCCCAAAGCTTTTCATAAGGGTCCCGGTCATATGCTTTTTCGGGATCGACAAAACACGTAAACATCTTTGGCATACACCCGAATTTCCGGAAATTTTGATTGAGAATGAAAATTTGGTCTGTAGTGCTCTGCCAGGGCAAAACTGCACTGGGTACATTCCAGCTTAGTTTCAATTTTCTTTCTCGCGGAATGTTTTTCAAGGCAACTGGCATACGCTTTTTCAAGGAGGTTGAGGAAGGAAGTGCATTGGCAATTAGTGCATTTCCTCCTGTCTCCCTTCTTGTGTGTGGAGATTATCACCCCAGTTTGGCAATCCTTCTTTGCCTTCCTAAACGCCAGTTCGCTACACATACGCAGGTTAGCCAAAGCACTCATTCCCATTCACGTACAGTCGTACACGCTATTGCAAACTCAGCTAAACGCCTGTACATGCAAGTTATGCAACAGCGGAAAAGCAACACAGCAAAACTGAAACGCTGTAGTAAATAACAGCGCAAGGAGAGCTGCAGAAAATGTAGTAGGACGTCAAGGATTTACAATTGGAAGTTCAAGGTGCAATATTTCCGCAGTTTGGTGGATCGGTCAACCCTTATTTGTTTGTCGACAACGGAGGAACCAGAGATCAATGGTTTGAAAACCACGAGGCATTGACAGTTTTAGGGCATGGAATGTTCGGGTGCAATGGTTGATCTCTTGACTTTATTTTTGAAAATAAAATCACGAAATTTCTGTCAAATTTCAGGTTATCAAGCAGAATTTGATCAATTGCAATTTGTACTTGAGATGAATTTATTTAATTATACATTTTCATGTAAATATATAATTGAGATTTTGATTTTGTGTAATTGTAATTTGTATGAATTTTAAACCTAATTGCAATTAAATTTTGCTTCCAACTTCACGGCACTCAAACAAATGCATAAACAGACCCAGTGAAAGACTTGTTATGTAACCTGCTGCAGTCTTGCCGCCTCAGCAGTGAAACGTCCCAGATCTGCTGTGCGTGTGGTGATGGTGTATAAGTCATATTTAGATCAATTACAATTTGTAATTTAACCGAATTTAATTAATTTCACATTTTCACGTAATTATGGCCGTATTGTAACTGAGACTTTATTTTTGCGTAATTGTGATGTAATTGAAAAATATGAAGGAAAATTTGTAATAGTGAAGTCATGCAATTGATCCAACTCTGCTATATACATCTTTGTATGGAAGGGCCTCAAACTAATCTTGTCCCAGCTCAAAAAAATCTTGAGGCGCTGGCTACCTGAGAATTTTGTGTCTTACTGTGGCACCAAAGATGGAGTAGTCCACTTTCTATAACCTAAAGCTATCCTTCTGCGGTGCTGTAGTCTTCTAAAATAGCCACTCCATTGTGAAACACAACCTTGGATATGACTTGTGCTTACAGGTTCATGATAAGAAATCTTTAAAAAAACAATAACGATAATGAAATCATTCCGCAAAGTCAACGCGATGTTACGTACAAAAAAGCGGAAGACATGGATTATCATCAATTGTTCATTACATCAGCGCCCATGCGAATAACATGCACCGGTTGAAACGAATCTGCTAAAATTTAGCCCTCTTCTGCGCTTCAAGTTTATGCCAGACTTAAGTTTATACAGTATCAAACGGGTTTACTGAAGGCTGACAACAAACATCTCCGTTAGAGAGAGACAAACTTTCAGTGTTTGAACTTTCAGTGTGTTTCAGTAAATCAGCGTCTTACAATTATATTGTTCGCAATCTTAGTATAACTCTTCGCAAATCCTAGTACTGTAGAACACCGGCCCTTGGCTTAGCGGTGAGTTGGTGTGTCCGTTTCGGTGCTGGTAGGTCTGGCGTTCGACTCTAGGTAGGGCCTCGCCAAGACCGTGTAAGCTGGCCTTTCATGGCGTGAATAAAACTGCACAGCAAGTCCGTTCAGACACGAGCAATGCAACCGTCCGTGAAATCCCGTCGTTCTAGCCGCCGGAACACTTCCATGAGGGCCAAGTGCGAGACAAAGGCAACCTCTGCGGTTCTCAACCTTTTTGAGATGGTAGAATCCTTTTACTTGCTCTAAAACAGTTGCGGACCCCATGTAGTTGTCAGTTTCTTTTGGGATATTCAAAACTACAATTCGGTGACTGTTTAGTTAGAAATGCAGCACATACCCACTTTACACTGCACTTATTATCGGATTGACGCGTGAGCGATTCGTCGCCCTTGGCTTACCTTCGTGAACACACTTGCGAACTCGATATTGAGGCGTTTTTACACTGCAAGGACTCAAAGGTTTGCTTCGTGGGTTTGGCCTATGGTGTTGCGAAAGCTGGTGAATAGGTGAAAATGAAAAGGTGAAGCCTGATTCTACTACACAAAGGTGCTTTTTAGAGGTGTTGCTGGAATCACCGAGATGTGATTTTATTTAATGGAGTCCGAAAAATAACAGCCAGCAGAGAAACTCGTGGAGAACTGCTGGACGATGAGGTCATGAAAACCGCGTCGCATCGTAATTACACTCTTCAAGTGACTTTAATAGAATTTGAACAGCTTCTACAAGGCAGGAAATGGGAGTTAGTTTTTACATTGCAAAGCTACTTTGTTGATTTCAGTCACGATCATTAACCAGTCTGTTCTCTGCAGTACAATAAAAACGAGTGTCAAATATGAGGATTCACAGCACTTTGTAAGTACAAATCTACGAACAGTAGGTAGGCTACTGCAATTCACCAAATTGCAACTGTAACCTATTCCACAAACTTTTATGCCACATTTTATGCTACTCCATGTGTTCCATTATGAACAGAGGAAATCATAGCAACAGTCATGTGACATATCTGGGATACAAAGTTCAAAGTGTAGCCTATACTGAAGTCATCCACTTCCAATATTAGGCTACATATTTGGCACAGAGGTTGAATCACTGTACTATACCAAGGTGTAATGAAAACCTATTAAATCAGTATTGGGGTAGGCTAATAGTCCTTCAACCCAATATCTGATATCTTGTAATCTACCGAATAATATTCCCGTTTGCTCAACCGATTCAATTTTGCTGACTGTTTCCCTAACTAGGTGTAGTTAGCCTACAGCCTAGCAAAACTATGAAATAAATTAATCCGTCGTTTTTGCTACAGATTAGCTTGAATAGGCTAATCTGTTCCACGGTAGTGGTTTTAGCATCAAACAAGTACAGAAAAGGTTGCACAAGAGTTAATACAAACCACCCAAACTATTTTCCGCTCGAATCCCTTATTACCGGATTCCCAACTTACCTCTTCTAGTTGGATTCGCTGAATCGCGTGTGGTTGAAAAAATGCGCGCTCAAGCAGCTCGGTGAGACACTCACGGTCGTGCTTGAGTGGTTTATGGGATTCCCAATCCAACGGGAACCCGATAACAGTGCAGTGTAAAGAGGGTAACTGTTCACTGTATAAGACGGTCATAGAGAACAACACCTAACCCCTGACATTTTCCTTTCAGATATTTTTACTATCAACTGAAAAAATATTGGTAAAACTTCACATGAATTTACCTTGACATTATGTAGTAAAATGTCACCATACTCTGCTTCAACCTTAACAAAATCACATTCCAGGTTGCAAACAGAAACATTTGAATGACCTTTCGATGAAATATCTAAATCTGAAAAAGATCACAACCGGTCATACTAGGATTATTCAAAAATTCAGTGTGTTCTACAATTATCGCATGAGCGACGTAACTATGACGACAAACACGTTGAAACAATGTTAGTTCATAAACAGAACTTAGGCCTTACTAAAAAAATTAACGCACTCTGCACTCACTAAATGCAGCAGGAACTTTTATTTCCATTTTATCACAACCAGCACCGCTGCCTTTGTTTTGAACATATATTTGCTTGCGTTCATCATTTTGTACTACATTGTAGAGTTTCCCTGCGAACAAACATTATACTGTGTTTTCGCCAATACAACAGTCAATACAATATTGCAATTACACGAAAAACACCATTCACTGGTTTCGAACGTTGCTTGTATGGTCAACGTTTGAACTAAGTGTCGAGGCCAGTTGTGGTCTTCAAGTCTCGATCTCTAGCCATTCGTATCGAGACTTTGAATACTCTATCGACAATTAGACTTTATAAACTCCAGCAGTTGAAAGTGTTCACCATTGATCTTATACTGTACTTTAGAAAGGTAAAATGAAAAAAGTTGATATAAATGAGCAAAACTTGACTGAAAAAAATTGCAAGTGTCGTAAATATGTGTTTGGAAAATTCACGGAACATCTTGGCGAGGCCAACAAATTTTTTGGTCTTGAGCGTTCAGGTCTCGGCTGCATCGCTATTTTGTACTGCCTGCAACTTGAGTGAACAAAGTAGCCTGAAAACTTTCTAATGATATCATTTCATACTTAAGAACCAGTAGCAACCCATCTAATTGCAGCTTGTATTGACTGACGCCAGAGAAAAGCCAGCTCGCGGAAAAACTTACGTCGCTATCGCCCAAGTTAAAATTAGCAGAAAAGCGCCCTGCTTCACGCCAAACAGCCTGAAGCCTTGCAGCAACCTGTTGCACTGCATTTTTACTGTCTTAAGTTTGCTTGAGTTGCATAATTATTTAATCTTGCAAACGAGTCAACTTGATATATTCTTTTTTTAAAGCCATTTTTGGCAAATTAAGTTTGCGGAGCAACTGCTCGTTACTCATAAGTAGGGCAAGTTTTTGCAACTTTTTTTTACAGCTTCCTAAATACTCAAAATACATGCAGTTCAATGTTCTGAGCTGTTTCCAGGGTTGTTATATTGAAACTTTTTGCAACATTGTCGATTTTTGCGTGCAACTTTTTACTGCAATTTTTTTCAAGTGTTGCGCAAAATGTAAAAGTGTAATTAAAAAAAATACAAAACTATTTCAGTTTAGTTCCATTCTCTTTGATTGCATGAAAAAGGGCTATATGACGGATTAGCTGCGTCTCATTGGTTTGCAAGCTAGAAGTTTTACAACCCCAGCCAAGTACGACAGTGCCCGAACTCAATTAGAGGTGGAAGAGC